>ERZ1106976.298-NODE-298-length-57218-cov-14.241572_pt1 | contig 57218 bp, 57 predicted proteins | sample MGYA00403687_ERZ1106976 | MGnify/ENA primary metagenome ERZ1106976 (study PRJEB35170, sample SAMEA104062446) | human gut metagenome | biome: human gut; feature: human-associated habitat; material: faeces | place: Denmark | collected 2013-02-22 ... | reverse complement strand
TGGGCTTCCATATCGAGGGAATCCACGGGCTTTGTTGCGCTTTTTTTACAGCGCCATAAATTTAGCATTTTTCTTTCTTTTTGAACTTTGTCAGATTGATTATCAACGCAAAAAGTGCCATTAAAAGAACTGCCTCTATGAGAGTAACTGCCGATAATTTAATAAGGCTGTCAGTTAAGCCATACATGGATCTTGTGAGTGCATTATACACAGTGTCATTATGTATCGCAAGCCCGTCATAATATTTTGTACCCTTTAGGATAGCACACGGAACAAGAATGAGCATTGAGGAACAGAAAAGTGAAGTGCCTACCCAATAAAGCAAACCGCCTATATGCTTTCTGTTTACTGCTGCCATAACGCCTATAAGTATAACAGCCGTTGCAATAAGAGCTATCCTTATTTTTCTCGCAAGCACAAGCAAATCTTTAAGCTTTGTGGAAATGCCATTAGGTTTATTTATATGGCTCAAAAGCATAACGTCAAGGTCGGATTCAATTGCCTGTTCCACATTTTTTATTGTCTTCTGCTTTATGTCTTCAAGTTCCTGAGTATATTTAACGCCTTCTTTTTCAGCCCATTTTGTATAATCGTCTGAGATATTCTTTTCAAGAAGCGTAAAGTCTGCCTTAAACTCAGGAAGTTCGCTCTTTTTGCCAAGAATATAACTGAATGTATCTTCAACATAGCTATAAATAGCGTTTGATACATCAGTTTTGTTAATCGACTTCTTCAGGGTATCAGCTTCAACACCAGTGTAGGCATATTGTTGTTCACAATATGTCTGTATCTCCTCGAAAGCCGTGTCCTCGATTTTTATCTTGTGCATACTGTTCGTATAGGTTGTCGGTTCAAAGAAAATATTGTCTGCCGCAAACAGAAGTGACAGCGCAAGGAATAAAAACGCCAAAAACAGCGAGATTATCAGATTAGGCAGGTAGTTGTATAGTTTTTTGTTTTTCACAGATCTTACCCTCCTAATTCTTATATTCTTTGCTTATGACTTTGCAGATAACATATAGCCTCTGATCTGAAAGACCCATATAGCCATTGTTCCAGCAAGTGTAGAGTATCAGATCATCTACAGGTGGATCTGCGGTCACGTCATAATACAAAAGGGAGGTATCTGTGTCTGGAAGTACCTTAGTTTCTGTGACCTCATAAGTAAATTTGCCATAATCTGTTTTTAGTATCACTTGATCACCCACTAGAATATTAGGTAAATATCTGAAATAAGTGTGGTTATGTGCCGCAAGGACAACTCTGCCTGTAGCACCTATATATGCAGAATAGTTAGATTGCACAACCCCTTTTGCTAGGAGATCATCAGAGTCTCCCCAGTAAACAGGCTCTTTGTCAATGCCTGCCTTATCATTCTTTACGGTCAGCTCAGCATATTTGTCGCCGTAATACGGATAGATTATCTCATGCTGTTCCGTCTTATTTTCAGAATTTGGCACTGTGACTTTTGTTAATCCCTTCATAGGCAGTGCGTCTGCATTTCTGTATTTATTATCCTCTGATGGGTTTTTCAAATGAGCGTTCTCATTGAACGCTATTGCTGCATATCCTTGCAGCTCTATGAATTTTTTATAACTTACCAGCGTCATGATAGACAAACAAAGAGCCAAAACTAAAAGAGGCGTCAAGACCATTACAGCCACTGACGTCCTCTTATTTTTTTTCAGTTTGTTTGCGTCAGACGAGGAAGCTTTAACCTCATTCCTGACCATATCTTAGCACTCTTTGTTCTTCTTAACAGCTACTGTAATACCAAATGCACTAAGAGCAAGTGTAAGAACCGCAGCAACCTGAACAGCTGTCATGCTGTTTGCACCAGTATTAAGTGAACCATTACCTGTGTTTGTTCCAATGTTTGTATTGCCATCTGAATCAACAACCTGAACGTTCCAATCCTTGCTTGTAAGCTCGTCTACCTTGATAGTAACACCAAAGTGTTTACCTGTAGCTACGCAAGCATCAGCAATAGCCTTTCTGCTATCCTCGCCCATTTCCTTAAACACCTGTCTAAGCTGATCGTTTGTTAGTGAAGCAAGATCTGTTCCTGCACCAAAAAGCTTGTCAGCAACAGGCTGAACATATGTAGCACCACAATCAGAGAGAGCCTTTACCATGTAATCATAGTCAGCAGAGCTGAACTTTGAAGCGTGAGAATCAAGGTAGTTCTTAAGCTCTGATACGTGGTTAGAAGGAACACCTGCTGATTTAGCTGCAGAAACAACATCGGCAGAAGAAGCTGCTGATGCGCTTACAACCATTGTTGAAGCAATGATGAACGCAGTAACAGAAGCCGAAATTGACTTAAATATCTTTTTCATAACACCTATCACCTTTCGTAATATTTTCTTATAACAATATTATACACTATTAAAAATCGATTGTCAATATTTTTATTGGTATTTTTTTCAGAAAAAAGCAAATATTTTTACGATAATTTGAAATAGTTATGTATAAGTGCGTATATGCGCTATTTCATGCGATTGTATATTGCTGGAAAATACGAAAGATCCTCGGCATTCTCAAATAAAAGACTTATAACATTACTGTTTTGGTGCTTTTATGATTTTTGTCAAAGCTGATCTCAAAGCATTTAGATATAATTTCTACATTAATTATTATAATTATATGTCTTGACACGATGTCATGTCATGGTGTATAATTTTTTTGTATGATATAATTGACGTAATGTGCAAGGAGGATATATGAAAAATTATCTCAATGAAAGCCTTTCAGCTCAGGAAAGAGCTGAAGCACTTGTAAATGAAATGACCGTAGAGGAGGCGGCTTCACAGCTTAGATATGACGCTCCTGCTGTTGAGCGGCTCGGCATTCCTGCCTATAACTGGTGGAATGAGGGTATCCATGGGCTTGCACGAAGCGGTGTGGCCACCATGTTTCCACAGGCAATAGGTCTTGCGGCTATGTTTGACACCGACCTTGTGTTCAAAGTGGCAGATATAACCTCCACAGAAGCTCGTGCTAAGTATAATGAGTATTCAAAGCGTGATGACAGGGATATATACAAGGGTCTTACCCTTTGGGCACCTAATATAAATATTTTCAGAGATCCACGCTGGGGCAGAGGTCATGAGACTTACGGTGAAGACCCTTATCTTACCGCAGAGTGCGGCAAGGCATATGTAAAAGGCTTGCAGGGCAGTGGCAAGGTACTGAAAACTGCCGCTTGTGCAAAGCATTTTGCAGTACATAGCGGACCTGAGGCTGTTCGCCATGAATTTAATGCAGAGGTTAATTGGAAAGACCTTGAAGAAACCTATCTTTACGCCTTTGAGGAGCTTGTGAAAAAAGCAAAGGTCGAGGGTGTAATGGGTGCGTATAACCGTGTGAATGGCGAGCCGTCATGTGCTAGTGAGTTTCTAATGGGCAAGCTCGACAAATGGGGTTTTGATGGCTATTTTGTTTCTGATTGCTGGGCAATAAGGGATTTCCACGAACACCATATGGTGACGTCTTCTCCTGTAGAGTCGGCCGCAATGGCACTTAAAGCAGGTTGTAATGTGAACTGCGGTTGTACGTATGTACACCTGCTTTCTGCTCTTGACAAGGGGCTTGTGACAGAAGATGAAATCCGGGCTTCCTGTGTTGCTCTTATGAGAACTCGCATAAGACTTGGTATGTTTGACAAGTCAACGGAATATGACAACATACCATACAGCGTTGTTTCTTGCCCTGAGCATAAAGCTGTATCCTACCAGTGTGCAGTGAAGTCCATGGTGTTGCTCAAAAACAAGGGTATTCTACCACTTGACAAAAAATCAATATCAACTATCGCTGTAATAGGTCCAAATGCGGACAGCAGAGCGGCTTTAGAGGGCAATTATAACGGCACAGCCGACAGGTATGTTACTTTCCTTGAGGGTATCGAGGACGCATTTGAGGGCAGGGTGCTTTATGCTGAAGGCTGTCACTTGTATAAGGACAGAGTATCGGGTCTTGCACAGGCAGGGGATAGATACGCTGAAGCTGAGGCGGCAGCGGCAAATTCTGATGTTGTGATACTTTGCGTTGGTCTTGACGCCACTATTGAGGGCGAGGAGGGCGACACAGGTAATGAGTTTTCATCAGGTGACAAGAACGATCTAAGACTTCCTGAAAGTCAGCGTGAGCTTATAAAGCGTGTCGCAAAGATCGGCAAGCCTATGATAGTGGTATGTGCGGCAGGAAGCTCAATAAATATCGAGCATGATTGTGACGCTCTTATTCACGCATGGTATCCGGGTTCAGAGGGCGGCAAGGCTATTGCGGATATTATTTTTGGTAAAGTGTCGCCATCAGGAAAACTGCCTGTTACATTCTATAATAGCGCCGACAAGCTGCCTTGCTTTACTGATTATGCTATGTCTGATAGAACATATAGGTACACGAGAGATAACATTCTTTATCCATTCGGCTATGGTCTTACTTATGGAGATGTTGTTGTTACATCACTTAGTTATGACGATGGCAAAGTCAATGTAGAGGTAGAAAATAACGGTGCCGATACATGTGATGTTATCGAACTTTACATTAAATCACATTGTGACAATGCTCCGGCTTATCCTGTGCTGTGCGGCTTCAAGAGAATTTTTGTCAAAAAAGGTGAAAAGCTTGATGTTGAAATCGAAGTACCTGACAAAGCTTTCACAACAGTGTCAGATATCGGCGAGAGAAAACAGTTTGCAAAGGAATTCACCCTCTATGTTGGTACGCATCAGCCTGATGAACTTAGTTGTCAGCTTAGTGGTACAAACTGTATGAGTATCAAGATAGAACGATAATGAAAAGAGATCTTACAAACGGCAGTATCATAAGCTTGCTTCTTGCTTTTTCAAGCCCGATGATACTGTGAAATCTGCTCCAGCAGGTGTATAACATTGCCGACACTTATTGTTGGCAGATTTCTTGGCGAAAATGCCCTTGCGGCTGTGGGCGGCACATACACCCTCATGACTTTTCTCTGTTCGATCATAATAGGTCTGTGCATGGGCAGTGGCTCGCTTGTTTCTTATTGTTTCGGTGAAAGAAATGAACGCCGCCTGAAAGGCTGTCTGAACATATCATTTCTGATCATAGGCTCTGTTACTTTGGTGACAGAGCCTATCACATTGTGCTTTTCCAATGAGATTTTGAAACTTTCGCATACTCCAATGAAAATAATGTTGTTGACATCTGATTATGTTAGAATTATCCTGTCAGGTGTGGGACTTTGCTTTTACACTCTTGCAAAAGAACCTCTTTTGCGACTATCCTTCATGAAAAAATCTTGGAAGGATTGCAGTTTTTGTGAAGTGGTGCGAATGTCGACCGCTGCCTCAGTTCAACAATCTGTCATGAATTTCGGCATACTTATGATACAAGGACTGGTAAATAGTTTTGGAACGACTGTAATGGCGGCTTTTACAGTAGCCATTCATAATTGTTAAATTAAGCTGTCAGCTTATATGATTTTCCAACAAATACTTGGCTGATTTAGTTTATCTTATTGTATGTTATAACAAAAAACCATTTTTTTGTTGAAATACAAAAAAACGTATCGTTTAAAGTTGACTTTTTGAATAGAATGTGATAAAATTATTATTGTACGGTTTATTTTTTGGGAAAATAACGAAAATATCAACAATAGGGTGAATAATTCAAATGAAAAAAAATTACACTATCAAGGATCTTCTGGTACTTCTTCTCGGAAAGGTTTGGTATATCGTTGCCGCTTCAATAGTGTGTGCGATACTGGCCCTTTTTGTATCAAAATTTGTTATGAGTAAGCAGTATCAGTCACACGTTTCAATGTATGTTAAAAGTGCTGATAATCAATCAACGGGTCAGGATAAGACTAATGTTGACTTACAGGATATTAACGCTTCAAAGTCATTGGTACAGACCTACATTGTTATACTTACTGATGACCCGGTAATGAACGAGGTAAGCGATAAGCTTCTTGAGATGTATACTCCTGAACAGCTTGCTCCTTATTTTACTGTAACGAGCGGCAGGGTTTCAAATGACGGCCTGAGAAATGCTTATAGCATGACCGCTGTAAATCAGACAGAGGTACTTCAGATAACTGCCACAACAACCAATGCAAAGCTTTCTTCTGATCTTTGTAACATAATGGCTGACGTCGCTCCAAGCTTTCTTATAAGAGTTATCGGTGCAGGCTCAGTTGAAAAGATAGGTGATGCTGAAGTTTACAATACACCTGTTTCTCCTAACACCACTAAAAATGTTGCCCTTGGCTTTGTTGGTGGCTTGATGGTGGCTGTTCTAGTGATACTTGTTATCGACTTCTTTGACAACACTGTAAAGAATTCTGATGAGCTTGGCGACATTTATCAGAAGCCTATCGTTGGTGAGATAATGAATATTGGCGGAAAGACTTCTAAAAAGGATGAAGGTTCTTCTGCTGACAGAAAAAAACAGCTTCTGTTCAATAATAAGGATATACCATTTAATATTGTAGAGAACTACAAAACAATGCGTACAAACCTTATGTTTACACTTTCTACAACACGAAATAAGATAGTTGTCGTTTCTAGCCCTAATACAAGTGAGGGTAAGTCTGTAACAGTTGCAAACCTTGCAGCTTCAATGGCTGAAACAGAAAATAAGGTACTTCTTATTGACGCTGATATGAGAAGACCTGTTCAGCACAGAAACTTCAAGTTAAAAAACAATGTTGGACTTTCAACAATACTGAGTGGTGAAAGCACATTTGATAAGTGTGTGCATGAAACCAAGAATGGCAATTTTGCTGTTCTTACATCAGGCGTTTTGCCTCCAAACCCGTCAGAGCTTCTTGCTTCTGAGAAAATGCGTGAATTGCTTGAATATGTTCAGCATAAGTATGATTATGTTATTGTCGACGGAACCCCGTTGCTTCCTGTAACTGACGTAATGAGCCTTGCAGACGAGGTCGCAGGCGTTCTTCTTGTGGCAAGATATGGCAGAACTACATATCAGGAGATAGAGGAGTCTATGAAGAAGCTTGAGATAGGCGATTGCAATCTGCTTGGGTTCGTTCTTAATGATATTTCCGCAAAGAACGGTTCTCATTACGGATACAAGTATAGCTACAAGTATAAATATGACTACAGCTATAAATACGGTGGGAAGGATGCTTCTGCCGAAAGTTAAATGACATGGAGATGTTAGATTGACTACCGATTATCACAGCCACATACTGCCGAATATTGATGACGGCTCTGACAGCATCAAAACATCACTTAAAATGATAAAAATGATGAAACAGCAGGGCATAGGTATAATTGTTGCAACACCACATTTTTATATGCACAGGGAAGCTTCTTTAGACAGTTATCTTGTCAAACGGCAAAATGCTTATGAGAAGCTCATGGCGGCTGACCCTGCCGTGAAGGATATACATATTGGTGCTGAGGTGGCTATAGAAAAGGGCATCAGCGTATTAGGAGAACTTGAAAAGCTGTGTATCAGCGGAACACGACTTATTCTTCTTGAACCACCATTCACTCAGTATAACAGTTGGATCGTCGAGGAGATAGACGAGATAGCAAATTCTCGAAGGCTTATTCCGATAATCGCCCATGTACATAGATATATGGGCGTTTATTCAAAGTCAGATCTGAAAAGTCTGATGTCTGTGGATGCAGTTTTTCAGATAAATGCAGAAGCTTTTGAGCATTTTTCCACAAGACGTTTTGTTAATAAGCTTATTTCAAGTGGCAGAGATTTTGTCTTTGGAAGCGATGCTCATAATATTGATGATAGAAAACCTAACTTTGATCTTATAGCTAAAAGATCTGGAAGTGAAAATATAAGACGTTCTGATAAAGTACTCATGTCTGCTATGGCTGACGAAGAAAGAATGTTTGCTTTTTAAGTATAGAAAAAATATTGATGATATTATAAATAGCCTGCACTGTGCCATTGAGGGGTGGCCATGGTGTGATCTTATTCATTGCTTTAATTGAGCGGAGGTATGTTTTATTTATGGAGAAAACAAGCGAAAACACAGTTCAGGTGTGGAAAAACAAAAAGATAAAGCATTGGATGCTTATTGCATTCTTTCTGTGTTTCTATGATATTGTTGCCGTAAATCTATCCTACATTTTCGGACTTTTCATCAGATTTGACCTTACTTTTTCTGCAATACCAAAAGAGTATATGCTTGCCTATGTAAAGTTTGCTCCAATATATACAGCTTTCTGTGTTGTGGTGTTTTTTGTGTTCAAGCTTTATAATAGTTTGTGGAGATTTGCTAGCATTGGCGAACTGTCAAGGATATTTTTGGCTTCGATAGTTACTACCATATTCCAGGCTGTGGGTATTACATTACTCTTCATGAGAATGCCTGTGGCTTACTATATAGTAGGAGCGGGAACTCAGTTCGTGCTTATAACGGCAGTGCGTTTTGCCTATAGATATGTCACCCTTTTAAGAGCAAAACAGGTAACAAATCAGGTGGCAGTGCATAATGCAATGGTCATTGGTGCAGGTGCTTCGGGTCAGATGATCCTTAAAGAGCTTACGATGTCAGAACGTGCAAATGCAAGACCACTCTGCATAATCGATGATAACCCAAATAAGTGGGGAAGAAATATCGGAGGAGTTCCTATCGTTGGTGGCCGTGATTGCATTATGGAAAGCGTCAAAAAGTATAATATTGATCAGATCCTTTTTGCAATTCCAACTGCATCACCTGAGAACAAAAGGGATATCCTTAATATTTGTAAGGAAACAGGCTGTGAGATGAAACAGCTTCCAGGCGTTTATCAGATAACAAATGGTGAGGTGCTTCTCAGCAAGATGAAGCCTGTTGCAGTCGAGGATCTGCTTGGAAGAGAGCCTATAAGAGTAAACATGGACGAGATATTCCAGCACCTTAAGGGTAAGACCATTTTGGTAACAGGTGGTGGTGGCTCTATCGGAAGCGAGCTTTGCCGACAGATAGCAGGTCATGAGCCTAAACAGCTTATCATATTCGACATTTATGAAAACAATGCTTATGAAATAGAGCAGGAGCTTAAACGTAAATATAGCAGTAAACTCAATCTTGTGACGCTTATCGGCTCTGTTCGTGACAGCAGACGTATCAATGACGTTTTTGAAAAATACAAGCCTGATATCGTTTATCACGCTGCAGCACATAAGCACGTCCCGCTTATGGAAACAAGCCCTAATGAGGCTATCAAAAACAATGTTGTTGGTACATACAAGACAGCCTATGCCGCTTTGAAGCATGGCACAAAGAGATTTGTGCTTATAAGCACTGATAAGGCTGTAAACCCTACTAATATTATGGGTGCAAGTAAAAGACTCTGCGAAATGGTCATCCAGAGCATGGACGCTATCAGCAAGGCAGGCAGAACAGATCTTCTGCCTATGCTCCATGCACACGTTGATGAAATGACAGATGGTATGCTTGAGAACGATCCGATAGACGAGATAGCTGTTGATAATATAGAGAGCAGTGAAGCGGTTAAGATCGAAAGCGTTGGCAATAAGGACAGAAATGGCACACAGTTTGTTGCAGTTCGTTTTGGAAACGTTCTTGGAAGCAACGGCTCTGTAATCCCACTGTTCAAAAAGCAGATAGAAGCAGGCGGTCCTGTTACTGTTACTCACCCTGATATCATAAGATATTTCATGACTATACCTGAGGCTGTGAGCCTTGTTCTTCAGGCAGGCACATACGCATGGGGCGGCGAGATATTTGTCCTTGATATGGGTGCGCCTGTGAAGATAGACACACTTGCGAGAAATCTTATCAGACTTTCAGGATATAAGCCTGATGTAGATATCAAGATAGTTTACTCAGGTCTGCGTCCTGGCGAGAAGCTTTTTGAGGAGAAGCTTATGGCAGAGGAGGGCATGATGAAAACGGACAATGAGCTTATCCATATCGGAAAGCCTATACCGTTTGACACAGAAACGTTCCTTGGTCAGCTTGGAGAGCTTGCTCGTGCAAGCTATAACAATGACGAAAATATCGTTGAAATGGTCGAAAAGATCGTTCCAACATTCAGTCCTGTAGGTGATAAACCAACAGGTAATGAAAAATATGGCAGAAACGCTGTTGCAGTTTCTACGACAAAATAATAATAGATCCATATTTCAGCACTGCGGGGTTTTCTGCGGTGCTGTTTTTATGCCTAAAATTTCACACTTTTTCTTGATGCTACTTGAAAAAAGGCAGCTTATGTGGTATAATGAATAATGAATGTAAATTTGCGTAAAGGACTATTTCTATATGAAAAAATGGAGAATAAACAGACCTGACCCTGTGAAAACTGCAGAGTTTATGAACAAGTGTGACTTGAAAAGCCTTACCCTAGACGTTATGACTTCAAGGGGGTTCACTGACTTTGACAGCCTTGCTGATTTTTTTAAAGGAGAAGAACTTAGTGATCCTTTTCTTATAAAGGATATGGCTATAGCCGCCGAAGTGATAAACAAGGCGGTTGATCAGTATGACCTTATTTGTATTTACGGTGACTATGACTGCGATGGAGTTACGTCCACCACTATACTTTACAACTATCTTGAAAGCATGGGCGCAAACGTTATGTACTATATTCCTGAGCGTGAGGCTGGATATGGCATGAACATGGAAGCTATTGAAATGCTTGCAGAAAAGGGTGTTAAGCTTATCGTCACTGTGGATAACGGCATTTCCGCGGTTGAGGAAGCTGAACGTATTGCTGAGCTTTATATGGAACTTGTTATCACAGATCACCACCAGCCGCCTGAGAAGCTTCCGAGGGCAAGGGCTATCGTTAATCCACATCGTGCAGATTGTCCTTCGTCATACAAAGACCTTGCAGGCGTTGGTGTAGCTTTCAAGCTTTGTGCTGCACTTGACGGCGGCAGTTATGACACTGTTATGGAACAGTATGCCGACATTTGTGCTATCGGTACAGTTGCGGACGTTGTGCCACTCACAGGGGAAAACAGAACTATTGTCAAGCGTGGTCTTGAATATCTTGCAAACACCGAAATATTGGGACTAAACTATCTTATAGATAAAGCAAAGCTTGATAGAAATGCTCTTGACTCAACAGGCATTGCTTTTAGGATTGCCCCTGTCATAAACGCTTCGGGCAGATTTGGCTCACCACTTACAGCGGTAAAAACGCTTCTCAGCGAAGACCCGGAGGACGCTGAGAATTATGTTGACACTCTTTTAAATCTTAACGCCCAGCGCAAGCAGACGGAAACAGAGATAATGACAGAAATAGTAAACTATATAAACGCTCACCCTGAAACTCTTGACCATAGAGTGCTTGTGCTTTCAGGCAAGGGCTGGCATCACGGAGTTATTGGCATTGTTTCTTCACGCATTTTGGAATTTTACGGAAAGCCGAATGTTATAATCTCCATTGATGATGATGGAAACGCACGAGGCTCTGCGAGAAGCGTAAAGGGCTTCAATATATTCAAGTGTTTTCAGCATTGCGGAGAGCTGCTTGATAAATTTGGTGGACATGAGTGTGCAGGAGGTCTGTCGCTGAAGGCTGAGAACATTGAAAAGTTCACTCAAATGGTGTATGAATACAGCGATCCTATGGAGAAATTCCCTAGCGTTGAGCTTATAGCGGATAAGCTTCTTATGCCGCAGGATATCAACCTTGATAATGTAAAGGGTCTTGCCGCAATGGAGCCTTTTGGTGCAGAGAACCCTGTTCCAGTTTTTGCAATGCTTGGAGTAAGAGTAGATAAGATAATACCGCTGTCACAGGGCAAGCATACAAAGATCGAGTTTTCATACGGAAGCTATAGAGGACAGGCTCTTATTTTCTCCCTTGCACCTGAAAAAGCTTGTTTCGCAGTTGGCGATAAGCTTGATATGCTCGTGGAGCTTGGAATAAATGTGTTCAATAACCGTGAGTCCATATCCATAAGAGTTATCGACCATAGATTGAGTGGAGTAAAGCAGGAAAGATATTTTGCGGCAAAGGATTGTTATGAAAAGCTCATGCGTGGGGAACAGCTTCCTGCAAGTTTTATAAGAAAAATAATCCCGACAAGGCAGGAGCTTATCGGCGTATACAAATACATAAGTGCAGTTAAGAATATTACGTTGGATAATCTTTTCATGAAAATATCAGGCGACAGCATGAATTATTGCAAACTGCATATTTGCGTTGATATTTTCCGTGATAAGGGTCTTATCGAGTTCAGACCCGCAACTATGAAAATAAGCTACGTTGTGCCGAAACAAAAGGTAAATCTTGAGGACTCTGAAACTCTTGTTAAGCTGAATGAAATGCTTGGAAAGGCAGGTAACTAAAATGTCAGATAAAGAGAATATTTTGCTTGATCCTGCTGAAATGGATAAGATAGAAAATATGCCTGAGATAAAAACTGTTAGTGAAGAAGATCTTCCTGCCGAAGCTGAGGTTAAAGAGCAGTTTGAAGAAAAGCCTGCTCCTACGGCTTCTCCTGACTATATCGATGCTGTGCCTGAAGCTTCAAAGCCTGAGCATATAGGTGAGAGGTCGGTGTGTTCCATTGATGCGCTTATTCAGAAAATACTTGATGGCGAGAGGCAGTACGATCTGTCAAAAATCGTTTCCGCCTATGAACTTGCTGAAAAGTATCATCACAATCAGAAAAGAGAGTCTGGCGAGCCGTATATAACCCACCCGCTGTCTGTTGCATATATTCTTTTGGAGCTTGGCATGGATACTGATACTATTTGTGCAGCGCTTCTTCATGACGTTGTGGAGGACACTCCATGCACTCTTGAAGAATTACAGAAGAATTTTGGCTCAGACGTTGCAATGCTTGTAAATGGCGTTACAAAGCTTAAAAAGGTAGAAACTTTCACCAAAGACGAGCAGAAAGCCGAGAATATCAGAAAAATACTCCTTGCAATGAGCGAGGATATTCGTGTTATTATCATAAAGCTTGCAGATAGACTTCACAATATGCGTACTCTTAATTATTGCAAAGATTCAAAACGCAGAACTATCGCCCATGAAACAATGAACATCTATGCACCGATAGCTCACCGCCTTGGAATACGCTCAATTAAAGATGAGTTTGAAGATCTTGCTTTTTACTATCTTGATCCTTATGCTTATGCCGAGATAGACGAGCAAATGCAGCTCAGAAAGGGCAGCCGTGAACAGCTTGTTGAAAACATCAAGCACAAGATACATGACAGGCTTGAAAAGGATTTTGACCCTGTTCCCCTTATCGAGGGTCGAGTTAAAAGCAATTATGGTATTTATAAAAAAGTGTATCGTGACGGCAAGGAGATAGACCAGATATATGATCGCTATGCCGTAAGAATTATCGTCAATACAGTTACCGAGTGCTATAACGTACTTGGCATAATCCACGATATGTTCAGACCTATCCCAAACAGATTTAAGGATTATATTTCCACGCCTAAGGCTAATATGTATCAATCTCTTCACACAACTGTTATCGGCAGAGAGGGAATACCTTTCGAGGTTCAGATAAGAACATGGGAAATGCACAGAACGGCTGAATATGGTATCGCCGCCCATTGGAAATATAAAGAGGGCGTAAGGGGTAGCTCAAAGGACGATCAGCGCCTTGCATGGATAAGACAGATAATCGAGTCACAGCAGGAGTCAAACGACGTTGAGGAAATAGTAAGGGCTATCAAAAATGACCTTGCCCCTGAGGACGTCTTTGCTTTCACTCCAAAGGGCGATATGATAACACTGCCTGTCGGATCAACTGTTATCGACTTTGCTTATGCTATCCACACACAGGTGGGTCATAAGATGTGCGGCGCAAAGGTAGACAAGAAAATGGTGTCTTATGATTATCAGATAAAAACAGGCGAGATAATCGAGATACTTACTACCAACGTTGAAGGTCATGGTCCAAGCCGTTCATGGCTTAATATCTGCAAGACCAATGAAGCCAAATCCAAGATACGTTCATGGTTCAAAAAGGAAAGACGAGAGGAAAATATCTTTGAGGGCAGAAATGCTCTTGAAAGAGAGTTCCGCAGAAATAATATAAGAGTGCCTGAGGAAGAACTTGAGGACTTTCTCAAAATGGATATGCACAGACACAGTTGTGATACTCTTGATGATTTCTTTGCAGCCATAGGTTACGGTGGTGTTCAGCTTTCAAAGGTGATGCAAAGGCTGAAATCTGAGTATAATAAGAAATATGGTGAAAAGGCTCAGCCTGATACTTCTGACCTTGAAAATAAGATAAAGACTTCCAAAAATTCCACTGGTGTTATCGTTGACGGCATCGACAACTGCGCTATTAAGTTTGCACAGTGCTGTAATCCGCTTCCAGGTGACGAAATAGTCGGCTTTATCACAAGGGGTCACGGCATATCCGTGCATAAAAAGGATTGCGTGAACTATCTTTCGCAGAAAGATGATCCTGAAAATGCCGCTCGTTGGATAAATGTTAAGTGGGAAAGTTCTGAAAAGCATACGGGCTATTTTAAGTGTACTTTGGATATTGTAGCAGTTGACAGAATAGGTCTGCTGGCAGACGTTTCGTCAGCGCTTGCAATGATCAATATTTTTATCTATGAGTCAACCTCAAGGGAACTGAAAAACGGCAATGCAATGCTTTCCGTAACTGTCAGCATTGCAGGAATGGAACAGCTTAACAATGTTATAAACAAGCTTCAGAAAATAAAGAACGTTATTTCTGTTGAAAGAAGCGGTAAATAAGAAAGGACAGATAATGAAAATATTTAGGCTCAAACCATTGAGTGTTTGTGAAACGAACAGCTATATTGTTGCAAGCGAAGAAAATAACTGCGTTCTTATCGATGCACCTGCCGACCCTGATTATATTCTCGGTGAGATAGAGAGTCACGGTCTTACGCTTAAAAAGATCTTTCTTACCCACGGTCATTTTGACCATATCGGTGCTGTGGCTGACCTTGTAGACAGGACAGGCTGCGAGGTGTATATCCACATTATGGATAAGCCTAAGCTTACAGATGACGCAGGAATGCTTGCTAATCTTTTCAGAATAAGAGGACACAGAAATTACACAGGCAAGGTCAATGTGTTTACAGAGGACGATATACTAAAGCTTGACGAGCTTGAATTTGACGCGTTGGAAACGCCGGGACATACAAGCGGTTCTGTTTGTTTCATATGCGGCATGAATATGTTTTCGGGAGATACCCTATTTTCAAGAAGTGTTGGCAGAACTGATATGCCTGATGGAAGCAGCACAGCCCTTATGAAGTCGCTTATGAAAATAGCTGACCTTGGTGGAAATCTAACTGTTTATCCTGGTCACATGAATGTCACGACACTTGACGCTGAGAGAAAGTATAACCCATATCTCAGGCAGGCTGCGGAGGCTTTGAAATGACTCTGATATTCAGCGGCAACGATTATAAATATGAGCTTGAGGGAGTAATGAAGCTTTTTATCCCTGCAACGCTCTTTACCCACGTTTTTTCTGACAGCATAGATACAGAGGACGATTATGTGTTCGCTCAGAAAAAGGATAACGCTGACAATGTTTGTTTGAGCGTTAAGGTGAGATATGACGGCAAGACTTGCGAAAAAGAGGAGTTTGTGCATTTTGAAAGCGACATGGAACTTTCACTTTCAAGACTTCTTTTTAAGGCAATGAGCGAGATAACAGGCATTGTGCCGAAATGGGGCGTTATAACGGGAATAAGACCTGTGAAGCGTGTGAATGATATGCTCAGTGAGGGCATGAACAAGGCGGAGATATTTAAAGCCATGGAGAGCAGGTATCTTTGCAGCGAAGAAAAGTGCGATATTGCATACAAAACTGCTATAACCCAGAAGCCTGTCCTCGATGAGCTTGAAAAGGACAGCTTTAGTCTTTATGTGTCAGTGCCGTTTTGTCCCACAAGATGCTCCTACTGTTCTTTCGTTTCGCAATCTATCGATGGCTGTATGAAGCTTATCCCTGAGTATGTGAACAAGCTGTGTGAGGAGATAGTTTATACTGCGAAGATAACGAAAAAGCTTGGTTTAAAGCTTGACACCGTATATTTTGGCGGCGGCACTCCTACCACGCTCATTGCTGCTCAGCTTGACAGAGTTATGAAGGTCATTGCAAACAGCTTTGATATGTCAACTGTCCGTGAATACACTGTTGAAGCGGGAAGACCTGACACCATAACTGAAGAAAAGCTGAAGGTGCTTAAAGCAAACGGCTGTGGCAGAGTATCTATAAATCCACAGACTTTGAATGACAGCGTTCTTGAGGCTATTGGCAGAAAGCACACAACTGCACAGTTTTTTGACAGCTTTGACCTTGCAAGAAAAGTTGGTTTTGACTCTATTAATACTGATATAATCGCAGGTCTGCCAACAGACACAGTGGAGAGCTTTGAGAATACCATTAATAAGCTTATCGAGCTTGCTCCTGAGAATATCACTGTACACACACTTTCCATAAAGCGTGCGGCCAGGCTAAATCACAGCGGTGACAGGGAAGTGCTGAAAAATCCAGCCGATAAAATGGTAGAGTATGCCACAAAAAGACTTCTTGAAAGCGGCTATCTGCCTTATTATCTCTACAGACAGAAGAATATGCTTGAAAATCTTGAAAATATAGGCTGGACAAAGCAGGGTCACGAGAGTTTGTATAATATCTATATAATGGAAGAGGTTCAAACCATTCTTGCAATGGGTGCAGGTAGCTCGACAAAGCTTGTTGACAAAGAGGGCGGACGTTTGGAGCGTGTGTTCAATTACAAATTTCCGCTTGAATACAATAAGCATTTTGAGCTTATGCTTAAGCGAAAAAATGAGATAGAGGAATTTTATGCTAAAGAAAAATGAGATTATCAGGCTTGAAATAAGCGGTATGACAAATGAGGGCAACGGAGTAGGAAAGCACGAGGGCATTGCTGTTTTCGTGCCTTTTACTGTTATTGGCGACGTTATCGAATGCAGGATAGTCAAGGTCTGCAAAACGTATTGCTATGGCATTATCGAAAATATTGTAAGTGGTTCGGTTGAAAGAACGAAGAACGATTGCCCTGTTTATTCAAGGTGTGGTGGTTGTTGTTTTCGTCACATGAGCTATGAGGAAGAATGCCGTGTAAAAGAGCAGTTCATAAAGGATTCATTTGAGCGTATTGGTAAGCTTTATCCTGAATATGACAGCTTTGAGGGTTGTAAACAGCTTGTTGGCTATCGCAACAAGGCGCAGTACCCTGTAGCAGAGCAGGACGGCAGGGCAGTTTGCGGATTCTATTCAAGGCGTTCTCATTATGTATGCGATCACACCGATTGTGCATTACAGCCTGCCATATTTAAGGCTGTCGCTGATGACATAATGGCTTATGTGAACGAGTGTAAGATAAAGGCATACAACGAGGAAACGGGAAGCGGTCTGCTCAGGCATATTTATCTCAGGCGTGGCGAACACTCAGGTGAGATAATGGTCTGTCTTGTTATAACTGACCTTAAAAAGCGTGGCGTATTTGATGCGCTTGTGGGTGAGCTTTGCAAAAAATATGCTGATATAAAGAGTATAGTTTTCAATGAGAATAGTCGAAAGACCAACTGTATACTCGGACAGAAGCTTGTTACTGCGTACGGAAGCGACACGATACACGATACCATGTGTGGAAATGATATAGAGATATCACCGCTGTCATTTTATCAGGTAAATACAATTCAGGCGGAGCGGCTTTATGAAATTGCCGCAGATTATGCTCAGCTGACAGGAAATGAAACTCTTCTTGATCTTTACTGCGGTGCAGGAACGATTGGTTTGTCAATGAGCAAAAAGGTGAAAAAGCTCATAGGTGTTGAGATAATACAATCTGCATTAGACAATGCAAAACGAAATGCCGCAGCGAACAATGTCACAAATGCGGAATTTATATGTGGTGACGCAGGAAAGATAGCAGAGATACTTTACAGCCGTGGCGAACGACCAGATGTGATAATAGCTGACCCTGCAAGAAAGGGCTGCACGAGGAACGCACTGGAGTACATGGCCAAAATGTCCCCTGACAGGATAGTTATGATATCTTGCAATCACGCTACTGCTGCTAGGGACTGTGCTGTGCTGGAAGAGTTGGGGTATAAGACGGTCAAGGTCAAGGGCGTGGATCTGTTTGGGAGGACGGGGCACGTGGAGTGCGTAGTTCTGTTGACTAAAACACATAAGTAAAAGTGTGAAAATGGCTTGAAATAAGGGGATTTCGATAGCTTTGGTTACTGGAAATAATACCTCAAAAAATGTCTTAAAAGCCTTGAAAAATCTAGGAAATTTTATGGTTGGATAGACAGGAATATTGAGATTGGGTCGATTATACAGAAGTGTTTATTTGTGATTTGTGAAAAATAAACGCAGTAATGTGGAGCAAACGGAAGATGGTTCAAAAAGAAAGAAAACCAAGTACAGTTCTAAAAAGCATAATTAACACAATTAGGTGATGAAAATTAGACAAATTTTTGTATTCTATATTACTTGATAATATAGAGGAAAAGAGTGATATATGGTAGTACCAAAATAGTAACGGAGGTATTGTCTATATGCTTTACTTAAAAACATCAGTTAAAAACGGAATAATCAGTCTTTATCCTTTGAACCTAGATGAAATGTATTATAAAAGTGAAGTGTGTGGAAACTTTTTATGGCATTGACAATTTATCAGACTTTTCGTTTGATGATCATGTGTTTTTGAAAGACTACATATGTCCACAATGTGAAGCAGAGGTTGAAGAGGATTGTGAACTTGAACAAGAGGAAGAATTTCAATCCAGAATTGAAAAGGCTCTTAAAATGAATAATCTAATAAAATAGCCTACTTTCGCAAGAGGATAGCGCAGATGATTATAAATAAGAATAGACTGTAAAAATATTGGAAAATAGGACTATTACTGATTTGTATGAAATAGCCTAATAATTTCATGTTGAAACGGTAGTTTTTATGTCAAAGATGAACCCTAACAAGTAAATATAATGTACAAAGCAAAGGACTTTTTCAAAGACTATCGTTAAAAGATATATGAAGTCTTGCGGAAAGTCCTTTTTTGATGCTTGAAAATAACCGAGTGGGAACTGGTCTACTTGAGAGGGTTGACACTAGGAGATGAATAACAAGAATTTGAACCCTAGAGGGGGTTCAGTTTGAATATACAGAGGGTTAAGAATACCTAGATGTTGAACATTACAAAGATAAAAAGCACTGAAAGAGACTATAAAGATCAATAAAATGGGTTCCGGATATCTTGAAAAAACGATGCCCTTATGGTATGATAGAAACATCAATTATTTGAGGTGATTAAAATGCATGGCGGATATAGAGAAGGCGCAGGACGAAAAACATCTAATGATAAAAAAAGTCCTGTTACAATATATTTAAACGATTATGAAAAAGAAATGGTAGAAAATTCCCCATTACCATCAAGCGCAAATTTTTCTCAAAAATGCAGAGAATTAATATACATTGGGTTAAATCAGTTAGCAAGTGAATTAAGCCAAAACGCAAATGAGGTAAAGTATATTGATCTATTTTGTGGATTGGGTGGAATTCGACTTGGCTTTGAACAAGCATTAAATGAAAAAGGGCTTGTTGGAAAATGCGTGTTTTCAAGCGACATCAAACCAGCGGCACTGAAAGCATATAAAAATTATTTTAATGATGATGCAAAATGTGATATTACTAAAGTACAAATTTCTAATATTCCTAATTTTGATTTCCTATTGGCGGGATTTCCATGTCAAGCTTTTTCACAGGCAGGACTAGGAATGGGATTCCAAGATACTCGAGGTACATTATTTTTTGATGTTGCGAAAATCTTAATGGAAAAAAAACCGCTTGGCTTTGTTTTAGAAAATGTAGAGGGTCTGGTAAACCATGATAAAGGTAAAACTTTTAAAGTTATCGTTAATACATTGGAGGAATTAGGATACAGTGTCGAAACAAAGGTTTTAAATGCTAAAGACTTTGGTTTGGCACAATCAAGAAATAGAATTTACTTTATTGGTTATAAAGGAAAAAAGGTTAATACCCTTGAAAGCTTTGAATCAACGCATTGTGTTCTTAAAGATATCATAGATTACAGTATTCCTGCGAAGCATAGTTTCTTCACTAAGAAACTATTGGAACATTATAAAGTAGAAGATTTATATGGAAAAGCTATTAAAGATAAACGAGGTGGTGTCAATAACATTCATAGCTGGGATATAGGAATCAAAGGTGAAATTTCAGAAGACCAACGCGAGTTATTGGAATTACTATTAAGGCAGCGAAGAAACAAGAAATGGGCGGATTTAATAGGAATTAAATGGATGGATGGTATGCCATTAACTGAAAATATGATTAAGACTTTTTATTCACATGAAAATTTACATGAAATGCTAACGGACTTAGTCGATAAAGGTTATTTAGCTTATGAGTATCCTAAACAATTAATAGGAAATAGAAGGATTCCTGATGAAAGCCTAGAAAAAGGGTACAATATTGTTACTGGAAAATTGTCTTTTGAATTTTCAAAGGTTTTATCTCCTGATGACGTGACACCAACACTTGTAGCAACAGATGTACAAAAATTAGCTGTGCCTGTTAAAGATGGAATTAGATCGCTTTCTATCAACGAAGGGTTAAGACTTTTTGGATATCCAGATGATTATAGACTGGATTTTTTAAGGGAATCAGAAGCATTTGATTTACTGGGTAATACGGTTTGTGTGCCAGTAATTAAAGCTGTTTCTGGGAGATTATTAGATACTTATTTGAATGAAAATGAAAACTAAAAATATGGGAGTTGCTGTTATATGAGCAACTCCCATATTTTTAGTATTGAGAAACCTTTTGATACCATTCTTCAGGGGTAAAAGTCAATGTGGAGTTAGGAAACATTTCAAAGGTTTCTTTTACGGCTAATATAAAATCCTGTTTGGTATGAAAACATTCATTTGGTTTTTTATAAAAGTTAAATGGTCGCATTGCGTATGGATTTCCGCGTTTAACTTGCAATCCAATTGGGTATTTCTTTGCTGGAGAGGTGATTTCCCATATATGCTTTAAAAATACTTTCTTTACTGTAAATCCTTGAGAGAAGCCATCATCTTCGGGTTTATATCCCAAAATGAAATATTGAGCATTTAATTTTCCGGGTGAAGAATATGTTGTTTCTAAGAAACTCTGAAAATTTGCGAGATCAAAAGCTGGGGAATTGTTAATATTCCATGCCTTTACCTCGACAGCATATTCTGTTCCATTAAAATTAGCCATGAAATCGGGAAATACTTGTGTTCCGCTTCCAGGGTGAATGTCTACACCTAAAAATTGAAACCAGTCAGGTAACCATTCTTGTAGGCAGTTACCAATAACATCATTGCCAGTATATACGTGATTTCTATTAGCAAATGTGATGGTAATTGTACCGTGCTGTCCTTCGAGTTTTTCTTTGGACAAATTGTATAATTCATTTAATGTATTAATTGTCATAGTTGTACCTCCTAAATCTTTTCTTGATTACTATTTCCTTTAACGGTTTCAAATAAATCCTCAACATTGCAATCAAGCGCTTCTGCAATTTTCATTAAAATATCCATGCGTACTGGTTCATTCTTTCCAAGTTTCGCAACAGAGTTAGCACTAATTCCAGCTTTGTCACGAAGGTCTGATTTTTTCATGTTTTTATCAATCATTAGCTTCCACAGTTTGTTATATTGTATTCTCATGTTTTGCATCCTTTCTGCCCCATTGTTTACCAAATAATGCATCACCTTCTGCGTCAAGTTTTAGTACCATGTGCTTTTGTAACAATGTCTTTGTTTCAGCACCATAATTATCCTCATGGTCAAAAGAAATAAAAATTTGCTTATTTGTTTCTTCTGAATACAGCTGCAACAATCTACAAATATTTTTGTCTGAAATATAAGGGAAGAGCAGCGAATCATGAGCGATTGCAGGTAGATTTGTTAGTTTCAAAATACTGAGATCGTAGAATAGCATTCCCTTATAATTTGTTCCGGTACCAGTATTACGTGGTGTTTCAAATGTATAGCTATCAGCTTCGTTAATTCTGATTACAGGGAAATTATCTATGCCTTCAGAAACATAATCACTAATCTCGGTTAGTTTTTCCTGGATCATGATTTCCATCTCGTGAAGAATGATTCGCATATGCTCTTTTAGTCGCTCGTTTGCAAGTTTTCTTTCACTTTGTAGTCTATTTCTTGTAGTGAAAGCATCATTTTCATCTTCGAGTTTATGAATTTTACGGTCAAGCTGTGTATATGCATATAAGAATTCTTGACTAAAAGCCATTGAAGGTTTTATTTCTTCTAATTGTTTTTGTAATTCATCAACCAGTGCCTGCAAAGGCTTGATTTCTTGCTCTGCTTTTAACTTGGCTTCCAGCATTTCTTCTTCAAGAATTTTTTGTATTTTATTATGGAATCTTTCAATATCCATTAATTTTTTTAAGTTTGCTTCCGGAAAAAAATCAGCCAAACTTTTTAAGTCAGCCTCAGTAGGATAGACACCTTGAGTAATATTTAAATTTATAAGGTGTAAATCACTTTGCTTTTGTTGGAGTTTAACACGAGCATCTCTCAGCATTAATTTTAAATTATTAATGGCGTTAGCATGTTCAACATCCGATGATGTGATGCCACTATTGTTAGAGGACTCAAGTTTCTCTTTTTCGTATTTAAGCGAAGCAATAGTCGATAAATTTTCTTCATATTTTTTCGTTCCATCAACGGCAGAAGGAATAAATTCGTATTTTCTTGCTTGCCTGAACGCAGCAATCCTATCATCTGCATCACGGATTTGTTCTTCAAAAACTTTGATTTCTGCATATCGATTGAAGAGAGTCACGAGAACTTTGATGGCATCTTTCTGTGCTTCAGTGCCACCACGTGTCTGAAGAGGTCTTAATTCGCTATAGTTGTTTTTTCCGTAGATACGGAAGAAACGACTGATAGTGTTTCTGAATTTCAAACCTTCATAATCAAGATGATACTGATGTGCTAACCAATTAATATATGCATCTTTTGTTTGAGTTGAAGCAATATTGCCAGATTCATCAAGAAGAGCGATGTTAGCTGAAGAATTAGTTGACCTAGCAAAATGATAATCTACGCCATCAAATTGAAAAATAAAGTAAATTGTGTGATTCCCAAGTTCTTTTACAGCATCACTTTTGGCATAGGTATCTCCGCCAAATACGAAATCAATAATAAGTAATGAAGTTGATTTACCAATTGAGGTCGTGCCCACATTGCTACCAAGCACAACATTTAAACCATTATGAAAGATGATTTTCCCACTTGGTCTGTTTTTTGTTTTTAACAATTCACAGTAAATTTCTTTTAACATCTATACAACCTCCCTTCATTATCGATAGCTATTTTGTTAAGAGCATATAAGCAATCAAGAATTTCCATAAATTCTATAGGACTCATTGGTACACCTCGTACGCTTTGATATAAAGCTTTTGGGTTTATAGGTTTATCAAGTGCTGTTAAGAAAGCAGGTAGCTTAGATAAAACACTTTGATTGTATGAGAATAATTTATTTGGTAATAGCATTGAACACCTCACACGACTGTACGAAATACGACACAACAATATAGCAAAAGCGAATATCTTGTTTGGTGATTCTTTGGATTCTCTTTGATAATTCGGAGAAAATTTGCTCTGGAGTCAGTGTGTGGTTACTTGCCAATTGTTTATATGACTCCTTCATTTGCGCTCTAATAAGATCATCGCTATAGACATTTTTCATTGATAAATTTCGCATAGTCTTTTCTATGTAGTTGTAGTATCTTGCAACGTTATTCTTTATATCATTTACCAAAAAATAACAGTTGTCCTCATCGATTTTCTCGGATACTGATACAGGGTCATAAGTAAGATCTTTTAATTCAGATGGTTTCGCATTTGAAAGATTTTCAATGACTAATTCAATACCCTTGCTGATTGCAATATCATCAAGAGTCTGTCTGGTGCTGCGAGCATCCATCTGTAATTTTTTAATCGCTTTAAGTGATTTTTTCTCAGCTTTTGTATGGGAGAGAGTATATTTCTGAAAACAATCATGGCAAACAGCTATGAGATTTTCGTATTTTACGCCTTTGGATTCTTCAATAGGGATGATTTCATAATCAGCAGCTGTCTGATTTTGTGGTGTTATTGTTTGCAGATGCTTGCCACAAAGGGGCATAGAACAAGTATATTTGCAATCATCAACAAGTCCAGATCCAAAGGATCCTTTGGCACGATTTGAAATAGTTTGACCTTGTCGTATCTTTCTATCGTTTTCTAGTTCTGGATTTACGATATATTCCAAGGATTTATGGAATAGTTCAAATAGGATTTCTGCAACATTCTGATTAGTGACATTGGTTGAAGTATCACAAAATGGCTGAACATCATCAACAAGACCATCAAGAACAATATCATCTCTTTCGGGATGATTAATAGAATCTATAAAATTATTTTTTGTAAGAACACCGACAGCAAGCATTGATTTTGCCAATTTCTTGGTTAGACCTCTATTGTAAAACTTCCTTAAAGACTCATCTTTGTAACTTTGTTCCGAAGATGGGTCTTTTTTTGTATACCAATCGTCTTCAGGAATATTGCATAACATTTGAATGATATTCCTTGTGAATGATGGTACATCAGCATCTTTCATTAAATGCGGATGGATTGCATGCATCAGTTCAGTAAATAACATCTTTGCGATTCACCTCGATTTTGTCCTATTTGTCCTACCGTGTCCTAAAGTGTCCAATTTGGAAGGAGGTCACTTTGTATACTAATTACATCAGACACGACCTATGTGTATATTATATCAATTTTTCGTGCAATTTACAATGAAAAATTTGTAAACACCAATTTTTTTACCGAAAAGTGATAGAAAAATTGAAAATAAAAATTTAAACGTGTCTGAAATCTGTAGAAAGGAGATGGTGTTATGGCAAAGAACACAAAACAGACTTCAAGAAAAGTTGCTTCAAAAGCAAGCAAAATTCTACGTGACGGTCGTTACAGCAAGACTTCAAAGTCAGTTGCCGGTAGTGCATTGTCACAAACAAGACCCAAGAAGAAATAGGTCAACAAAACCATGGGTAGTGAAGTGATTGGATAATCAACCTACCCACTCTCTGAAAAAAAAGAAGTAATTAAAAACAAATTAAATATCTCAAGCCTAATTACGTAATACGGTGCGAGGTACAAATATGAGTCTTCTGCTGATAAGTCGACAGAAGGTACATATGGAGTACCCTTATTTCGTTATGCGTAAATTTAGGTGACATGAGTCGGTACTCCGAAGTATCGGCTCATTTTTTGTTCCTCGCAACGCTTACCAGGATTAGCGGAAAGCGAGGAACAAAGATGATCATAAAGATGAGATACGAAGACATATTTCAAGAATTAGAAGTTGATGCAGTTGATGCAGGCAAGTGGGTAAACATCAGTGTTGATGATTGCGAGAGTCAGGAAGAATTTGAAAAACAAGTTCAGGAACAAGTGGACAAGCAATTCAACAAGCCTGAATACAACATTTATCACAGAGAAACACGTCATCTTGGGGATGCAATGTTTAGAAATAAGGAAGGAGTTGTTGAAGTCAACACAGATGAGGCACTTATTCGAAAAGTTGCAGATGATTCCATTTTTACAAAGGATTTGGACGAGCTGGAGTATCGAATGGAGTGTGAATATCAAGACAAGCGTTGCCGTGATTTTATTCGTTCACATTTAACATCTGCGCAGGCAGATATGGTTATTGCTATTGTACTTGATGGATTAACCGTAAGCGAGTACGCAGAGAGAATTGATGACGAACCAAACAATGTAAGTCATCGCTACAGAAGAGCAATTAACAAATTGAAAAAAGTTTTTTCAAAAACGTCCTTTTAACCCTTCTCCCAAGGCTACCAGGTAGGAGGGTGACACCTCCAAAGAATTTTATTTTGAAGGAGGTAATTCGTATGGAATTACAAGTATTTAACAGTATAGAGTTTGGCTCTGTAAGAATAGCAACTGTAAATGGTGAGGTTATGTTTGTCGGCAAGGATGTAGCAGACATTCTCGGGTACCAGAACGGTAGTCGAGATATTAACCGTCATGTAGATGAAGAGGACAGACATAAAGTCATGCTCTTTGATGGTAACCAGGATAAGGAAACCATCATTATCAATGAGTCAGGTCTTTACAGTCTTATCCTTTCAAGCAAGATGCCGAATGCGAAGAAGTTCAAACATTGGGTGACTGCAGAGGTTCTTCCGGCTATCCGTAAGCATGGAATGTATGCCATCGATGAGATTTTGGAGAATCCTGATCTTGCGATTGCAGCACTTACACAGCTTAAGGAAGAGCGTGAGAGAAGAAAACAGCTTGAATGTCAGACACTCATTCAGCGTCAGCAGATTGCAGAGATGAAGCCAAAGGCAAGCTACTATGACCTTATTTTACAGAACAAAAACACAGTACCAATTACACAGATTGCAAAAGACTACGGTATGAGCGGTCGAAAATTTAATCAGCTTTTGCATGATTTTGGAATTCAGTACAAGTTCAGAAAGACATGGCTTTTATATCAGCAGTATGCAGAATGCGGATACACACAATCACGTACCTATGCAATTGATGAGAATAGAAGTGTGATGCATACCTATTGGACACAGAAGGGCAGACTTTTCCTTTATGACCTTCTAAAGAACGAAGGCATCTTACCAGTTATTGAACAGGAGGATTAAAAGATATGGGCATTGATAAGTTTAATCATGAGGGTTATTCCGACCCGACTACATATGAGGCTCTTACCAATATCCATTGTGAAGAAATGGCAGCTGATAAAAAGGCTGCCTATCTTCCGTTGGTATATGTTTGCAGTCCGTATGCAGGTGATATCAAAAATAATGTAAAGAATGCAAAACGATACAGCAGATTTGCTGTTGATGAAAATGCTATCCCGGTAACACCTCATCTTTTATATCCGCAGTTCATGGATGACGGAAATGAGGCGGAAAGAGAGATGGCTATGCATTTCAATTATGTACTTCTTGGCAAATGCACAGAGATCTGGGTATTCGGTGGTGTGATAAGCCGAGGCATGGCTCGTGAGATTGGTGTTGCCAAGAAAAGAAGAATGAAGATCAGATGGTTTACCCAAGATTTGAAGGAGGTCGGAGAATATGATTAATTTTACTGTTTATTCAGCAGACTGTGTCGGCAACAGCGGTAACTGTCTGTATCCTAACAAGATGATTGTTTCCGACAAGGAATCCTTTATTAAAGCAACGAAGATGGATCATGTAACTGCAAAGTATAAAGGAAATTATCGAAGTAAGGATAATTTCGAGTCCTCCGACTGTATTCCGCTTGACTGTGACAATGACCATTCGGATAACCCGAATGAATGGGTAACTCCTCTTGATATAGCACTTGAAATACCGGGTGTTGCTTTTGCTGTATCGTATAGTAAACACCACAACATTTCAAAGGGAGATAAGTCTGCTAGACCAAGATTTCATATCTTCTTCCCTATTGAGATTATATCGGATGAGCAGGAGTATGCAGATATGAAACGCAGGATTGCAGACACTTTTCCTTATTACGATACCAATGCTTTAGACTCTGCAAGATTCCTTTATGGCAATGACTCTGATGAAGTGGAGTTCTATGAAGGTGACAAGACCATTCTTGATTATCTGGAAGAGGACGAATTTGCTGATTTCGATGCAAGCCTTGAGCAGGTGCCGGAAGGTCAGCGTAACAGTACTATGAGTCACGTTGCTGGAAAGATTATCAAGAGATACGGAAATACAGAAGATGCTTATCAGATCTTCCTTAAGAAGGCAGAACTCTGCAATCCACCACTTCCTGAAAGTGAACTGAGAGTGATATGGAGAAGTGCATCAAAGTTCGGTAACAAGGTATCGAACCAGGAAGGGTACATTCCGCCCGAACAGTACAACTCCGACTGCAGATTAAAGCCGGAAGATTTCTCAGATGTGGGACAGGCAACGGTTCTTGCAACTGAGTATAAGGATATCCTTCGCTATTCTCCATCGACTGATTACATGGTCTACAACGGCAGTTTCTGGGAAGAGTCAAAACCAAAGTCCCAGGGTGTTTCCCAGGACTTGACGGAAAGACAGCTTGCAGAGGCTGAAGCCGAAATGAAGAAGGCTATGGACGAACTTGTAAAGAATGGTGGTATGGAGATTCTTGTATCCGTGGGTCCGAAAAAAGCTGTTCAGATGTTCAACAAGCAGCAGGCTCATGCTTATGAAATGTATGAAGATGCTTCTGTCTATAAGAAGTATGCCATTAAGAGAAGAGATACGAAAAACATTGCTGCCACATTAAAAGAGGCTCGTCCGATGCTCGAAGTGGAACAGAGAAACCTTGATGCCAATGAGTTTATGCTGAACACACCGACTCTTACCTATGATTTGAGACAGGGCACCATGTTTCCGATGGAACACAGACCGGAGCATTTCATCACAAAACAGACAACCGTTGACCCATCAAGTGATGGAGCAGATATCTGGGCAGCTGCACTTGATACCTTCTTTTTAAAGGATACCGACCTTATTGATTATGTTCAGAGAATGGTTGGTTTGTCAGCAATCGGCAAGGTGTATGTGGAGGCACTCATTATCGCATATGGAGAAGGTCGTAATGGTAAGTCTACCTTCTGGAATGTTATCGCAAGGGTTCTTGGTACATATTCAGGAAACATTTCTGCCGATATGCTGACAGTTGGATGCAGAAGAAATGTCAAGCCGGAACTTGCAGAGGCAAAGGGTAAGCGAATGCTTATTGCAGCAGAGCTTGAAGAAGGCATGAGATTGAATACTGCCAATGTAAAGCAGCTTTGTTCTACCGATGAAATCTATGCTGAAAAGAAGTATAAAGATCCGTTCTCATATACTCCGACACATACACTTGTGCTTTATACCAATCATCTGCCAAAGGTCGGTGCGATTGATAAAGGTACATGGAGAAGACTTATCGTTATTCCGTTTGATGCCAAGATTGAAGGAAGTGCCGATATCAAAAACTTCGCAGATTATCTGTTTGAAAAGGCAGGCGGAGCAATCCTTAAATGGGTAATCGAAGGTGCAAGAAAAGTAATCGCAGACAACTACAAGATAGACCCGCCCAAGAAAGTGCGTGATGCCATTGAGCATTATAAGGAAAGCAATGACTGGCTTTCCTACTTTTTAAGTGAACGCTGTGAACTTGACCCTGCATATGTGGCAAAATCGAGCGAGGTATATAACGAGTATCGAATCTTCTGTACCCAGGTGGGTGAGTTTACAAGAAGTACAACTGATTTCTATACTGCCTTGGAAACGGTCGGATTTGAAAGATACCGTGACCGTAAAGGCAGATACATTAAAGGATTAAGACTTAAGACGGACTTTATGGAAGAAGAGTAATGACAGTAGGTGTGACAGTTAATGACGGCTATTTACTATCCTTTTCTATAGAGTAAAAAAATTAAGTCTATATATAAAGTATAGGAAATGACAGTCTTACCATGTCACACCATCAAATTCAGCATTGATGGAGGTGGCACAAATGCGTGAAAAAGAAGTAGAGCAGAAACTTGTAAAGGCTGTAAAGCTTGCAGGAGGTTTTTGCCTTAAGTTTACATCTCCCGGATTTGACGGAGTACCGGACAGACTGGTTCTTCTTCCAAAAGGGAGAATGGCTTTTATAGAACTCAAGGCTCCGGGCAAGAAACCAAGAGCCTTACAAAAAAGAAGAATGAAACAGTTATCAGCTTTAGGTTTTCCCTGCTATGTGGTTGATAACACTGATGTGATTGGGGGTGTCATTGATGAAATACAATCCTCATGATTATCAGACTTATGCAACGAACTTTATACTGAAACATCCTGTGGCAGCAGTCCTTTTAGAAATGGGACTCGGAAAGAGTGTGATTACCTTAACGGCTATATTTGAACTTCTCTATAACCGATTTGAAGTTGGAAAGGTTCTGGTCATTGCACCCCTCCGAGTAGCAAGAGATACATGGCCTGCTGAAATAGAAAAGTGGGATCACTTAAAGGGACTGACCTATTCGGTGGTTATAGGTACAGAGTCGGAGCGAAAAGAGGCATTAAGAAAAAGTGCAGGTATTTATCTTATCAACAGAGAAAATGTGGACTGGCTTATCAACAAGAGTGGCTTTCCATTCGATTTTGATATGGTTGTAATAGATGAATTATCGTCATTCAAGTCGGCATCGGCTAAACGATTCAAGAGCCTTCTTAAAGTAAGACCAAAGGTAAAAAGAATCGTGGGTCTTACAGGAACTCCAAGCAGTAATGGACTTATGGATTTATGGGCAGAGTTCAGAATCCTTGACATGGGAGAAAGGCTCGGAAGATACATCACACATTATCGTATGAATTTCTTTGTGCCGGATAAACGAAATCAGCAGATGATATTTTCCTACAAACCAAGACCAGGTGCGGAAGATGCCATCTACAGACTGATATCGGATATTACGATTTCCATGAAGTCGGCAGATTTTCTAAAAATGCCTGAATGCATTATGAACGAAGTGGAAGTAAAGCTTTCAGAAAAGGAATGGTCTGTATATGACGAATTAAGACAGGAAATGGTGGTGTCTTTGGAAGATGAAGAGATTGATGCTGCAAATGCAGCTGCTCTTTCAGGCAAACTTCTGCAGATGGCTAATGGTGCTATCTATAACGAAGAAAAATCAGTCTTCCTTATTCATGACCGTAAGCTTGATGCACTTGAAGATTTAATCGAGGGTGCAAATGGCAAGCCTGTACTTGTGGCTTACTGGTATAACCACGATTTGGAGCGAATCAAGGAAAGATTCAAGGTTCGTGAAATCAAGACTTCAAAGGATATCAGAGATTGGAATAACGGTGATATACCGATTGGTGTAATCCATCCTGCTAGTGCCGGACATGGCTTGAATTTGCAAAGTGGTGGTTCGACCCTTATATGGTTTGGTCTTACCTGGTCATTGGAACTCTATCAGCAGACCAATGCAAGGTTATGGAGACAGGGGCAGAAATCCACAGTTGTCATACACCACATTATTTCAAAGGATACCATTGATGAAGATGTGATGAAGGCATTAAGACTCAAAGAGAAAACACAGACAGATCTTATCGATGCGGTTAAAGTGAGAATCGGAGGTGGTGCTTATGACGGCTAAAGATTATCTGAACAGACCGTTCATTCTAAATAACAAGATTAACGATAAGAAAATTAAGCTCGGATTTTACAGAGAATTATCGTGCAGTACATCATCACCGGGATTCGAGGAGCATTTTTCAAGCAATCAAAATACAAAAGCTCCCTTTGTTCGCTACTTAGAAAAGATAGATGATCTAGAGCGAGAGATTGCTGAAGATTATAAAAAGCTTGATGAGATTAAAACCGAAGTGGACAATGCAATTGATATTGTGGAAGATCCAATGGAACAGATGATTCTAAGATATAGGTACTTGGAATTTTTGTCAATGCCGGATATTTCTGTTCGAATGCATTACTCACTGCGTTGGACAAAGAAACTACATAGACGTGCATTGGACAGTTTTGAAAGAGGACACCCCTAGATCACCCCTAGGCCACTCCCCATTCATACCGAAATGATGTAAAATGGTATTGTAGAAAAATATATAAATACAACAGAGCCTTTGTAGGAGCAATCCCACAGAGGCTTTTGTTATGTCCAGATGGAGGTGAAAAAGATGCCAAGAAAACCAAAGAAACCGTGTGGTTATCCTGGCTGTCCTAATTTAACAGAAGGTAGATACTGCAAGGAACATGAAAAACAAATGAAGCAATCCTACGAGAAGTATGGCAGAGAGAAAGCTGTACGCCGTAGGTACGGAAGAGCGTGGAAACGAATTCGTGACAGCTACGTGAAAACACATCCATTCTGTGAACAGTGCTTTGAGAAAGGAATCATTGTTCCGGTGGATGAGGTTCATCATAAGAAACCATTGTCGGAAGGTGGTACTCATGACAGAAGCAATCTGATTTCTCTTTGCAAAAGCTGTCATGCCAAGATTCATGCCGAGCGTGGTGATTATCACGGAAGTAAAAAACATCATGTGTATAAGTATTAAGTGTGTCGGTCTATGACGGCTATTTACTATCCTTTTCTATAGAGATAAAAATTTTATCCTATATATAATATAGGAAATGCTGGTCATAGGGTGTCACACTGCGAATTGATGAATGAAAAAGCACCCCAGGGGCGGTCAAAATCTCTAACATCGGGACCACCGTGGAACGGCGTGGGGTCTTGCGTGTGAAAAATGCGAAATCAAAAGGGTAATTAAAGGAGGAATGCAGACGTGCCTACAAAATCGAATAACATCGGTGGCCGTGGTGGTGCAAGACCTGGTGCAGGTCGCAAGAAAACGGCTGTATCCGAGAAAGCAAAGAACGGAAATCCGGGTGGCAGAAAATTAGAAGTCCTGGATATTCCTGAAGTGGAAGGTGTGGAGATGCCAAAGCCGCACGACTTCCTGTCTGCAGAACAGAGAGACGGAAGCGAACTGCAGGCTCATGAAATCTATACGGAAACATGGAACTGGCTAAACAAAATCGGATGCTCATCGAAGGTATCCCCACAGCTATTGGAAAGATATGCGATGTGCTCTGCTCGTTGGATACAGTGTGAGGAGATGACCAATAAGCTAGGTTTTCTTTCTAAGCATCCAACCACACAGAAACCAATCCCATCTCCGTTCATTAACATTGGCATCAACTATATGAACCAGGCCGTAAGGCTTTGGAATGAAATATTTCAGATTGTGAAGGAGAACTGCAGCACAGATTACGATGATGCTGCTCCACAGAACGATTTGATGGAAAGACTCCTAAGAGCAAGAGAAGGGAGAAAGTAAGTATGATTGAAAAAGTAAATCCAATGCACCCTGATAAAATCTGTGACAGGATTGCAGGTGCTATTGTAGATTTGGCATATAAGAAACAGGAAAATCCGAAGATTGCTGTTGAAGTACTTGTTGGTCATGGTTATGGTCATGTAGTAATCGAAACATCGGTAGAAATGGAAAAGGAAGATGTCGCATTTATCGTTGATAGGTTCGCTCCAGGTATTCGAGTATTCATTCAGATTGTGCCACAAGATGTGCATTTGGCAGAAAATCAGTCAAAGGAAATCAGATGTGGTGACAATGGAATCTTTAAGGGAATGCCACTGACAGAGGAGCAAAAAGAACTCTCTAAGGTTGCAAGAGAAATTTACACTTCTTATCCATATGATGGAAAGTACATTCTGGATGAGGCAAGACTTATCATCTGTCAGAGCAATGCAAAAACTACAGATTTGAAAAACACATATCCAAATGCGGAAATCAATCCGCTCGGTGATTGGACCGGCGGCATAGATGTAGATTCCGGTGCGACCAACAGAAAACTTGGAAGTGACATGGCTGAGTCCGTGACGGGCGGAGGCCTTCATGGAAAGGATCTGTCAAAGGCTGATGTATCTGTCAATATCTATGCTTTTCTAAAAGCACAGAAAACGGGTAAACCAGTAGAAATCTGTTGTGCCATTGGTGATGATACAATCGATGGAATCCCGTATCAGGACATCGTGAATATTGCAAAAGATTACATAGACTCCGTAGGTGGATTTGAAAAATTCGCTGAGTGGGGTCTTTTTTAGTGGAGGTGGCTATGAGTAAGACAACTACTGAGATGCAGCTTGTAGCTGTATCAAAACTAATTCCTTATGTGAATAATGCAAGAACTCATTCTGCCGAGCAGGTAATGAAACTTCGTTCTTCTCTTCGTGAGTTCGGTTTCATCAATCCTGTTATCATTGACCGAGAGTTTAATGTTATCGCAGGTCATGGAAGAATCCTTGCTGCAAAGGAAGAAGGAATACTTGAAGTGCCTTGTGTATTTGTGGACTACCTTACAGAAGCACAAAAGAAAGCGTATATTTTGACAGACAACCGAATGGCAATGGATGCAGGATGGGACGAAGAGTTACTTCGTATTGAGATTGAGGCTCTCCAGAGTGAGGACTTTGATATCGGACTTACGGGATTTGACGAAAGCGAGATTGCGGATCTCTTTGGTTCGGATGATACTTCTGGGGTAAAGGATGATGACTACGATTTGTCAGCTGCACTTGAGAAAGCAGCATTTGTAAAGCGTGGTGATATCTGGACAGTCGGAAGACACAGACTGATGTGTGGTGATGCGACTTCCTCAGAAGATGTAGCTGCACTTATGGATGGTAAAAAAGCCAACCTTATTGTAACGGACCCGCCGTACAATGTGGCATTTGAAAGTTCCGATGGCTTATCCATCAAAAATGATAAGATGGCAAATGATAAATTCTATGAATTTCTGCTTTCAGCATTTAAAAACATGGCCGAGCATCTTGAAAAAGGTGGCTCGGCTTATGTATTTCATGCAGATACAGAAGGTCTTAATTTCAGAAAGGCTTTCATGGATGCAGGCTTTCATTTATCCGGGTGCTGCATCTGGGTAAAGAACTCTCTGGTGCTTGGCCGAAGTGATTATCAGTGGCAGCATGAACCAGTCCTTTATGGCTTTCTACAGAATGGAAAGCACTACTGGAGCAAGAATGCAGGCAGAAGTCAGACAACCGTCTGGAACTTCGATAAGCCGAAGAAGAATAAGAATCATCCGACTTCAAAGCCACTTGACCTGCTTGCCTATCCAATCGGAAATTCAAGTCAGGAAAACGCAATCGTCATTGATACCTTTGGTGGCAGTGGTTCAACGCTCATGACCTGTGAGCAGACGAACCGTGTATGTCATACGATGGAACTTGATGAGAAATACGCATCCGTCATCCTTCGCAGATATGTTGAGGATACCGGTGATACAGATAATGTATTCGTTATAAGAAACGGAGAGAAACTTGCTTACTCCGACCTTGTAAAAGAGGTGGAGGGAGCAGATGGAGAATAAGAATTTGACCCTCGGAAGTCTGTTTGATGGTTCCGGGGGTTTTCTTTTGGGAGGACTAATTTCCGGTATCACTCCGATTTGGAGTTCAGAAATTGAGCCATTTCCCATAAGAGTTACAACAAAAAGACTGCCACAGGTAAAGCACTATGGAGATATCTCCAAGATGAACGGAGCAGAGATTGAACCTGTAGACATCATCACATTTGGCAGTCCATGCCAGGATATGAGTATTGCAGGCAAGCGTGATGGACTTGGTGGTTCAAGGTCTAGCTTGTTTTACGAGGCAGTCAGAATCATAAAAGAAATGAGGTGTAAGACAGATGGCAGAAAACCTAGATTTATCGTCTGGGAAAATGTCCCCGGAGCATTCAGCTCCAACAAGGGAGAAGACTTCAGAGCAGTACTCGAAGAGGTCTGCAAAATCAAAGATGAATCAGTGTCAGTGCCTAAACCTAACAAATGGAACCGTGCAGGAAAAATCATGGGAGATAATTACTCCGTTGCCTGGAGACAGTTTGATGCTCAGTTTTGGGGAGTACCCCAGAGAAGAAAACGTATCTACCTTGTCGCAGATTTTGCAGATTGGTGTGCCGGAAAAATACTATTTGAGTCAGAAGGCTTGTCTGGGTATTCTAAGGAGAGCATCCAGTCGTGGCAAAGTTCTGCCTCCGCTTTTAGAGAAGGCACTCAAGATGCAGGCATCGGCTTAATGTTTGAAAACCACGGACAGGATGCAAGATATACGGGTCCTCTTGATGTGTCTCAGACCGTTCTTTCTACTTATGGAACAGGCGGCAACAATCAGCCGTTTGTAGTGGAAACACCAAAGACATTGAAAATCCGAAGTGGATGTGAAGGCGGAGGAAAGGGTCCGCTAATCCAGGAGAACAAGTCAGCAACACTTGGAACAAACAATGATCAGACATTATTCCAGCCTGTTGCTTACGGCATCTGCTCCAAGGACAGTAATTCCATGAAATCTGCAAATCCAAACAGTGGATTTTATGAAGCAGATACAAGCAGAACCATTGATGGCAATGGTGGGAATCCCGGCTGCAACCAAGGCGGCATTGCTGTGATTGAAGGCAATGGCACTCGTCCTTCTCATAAGGGTGATGGATATAAGGAATCAGATGTCATGTACACATTAAATGCAACGGAGCAACACGCAGTGGCATTTGCAGATATTCATGCGACACTTTCTGCCAACGATGGTCCAAAGGGACCGTCTTCTCAGATGATGGGAAATCCTCATGAAAATTTTGTAGGAGAGCCTGCATATGGTATTGGCAGACCCGCAATGAACCAAGGCTATAATGCAAAGTTCAGTTTCCAGATTGAAGAGGAAGTAGAACCGACTATTGTGGCAGCAGGAGCAAGTGGAGTAGCTCATCCGGTGTATAGTTCATCCAAGGCATCATTTTTTACATCCGCTGAAGAAGAAATGGCAAACACACTCGTTGCCACAGATTACAAGGATCCACCTATCGTTAATGAACCGAGATATATTGTGAGAAGACTTACCCCTACGGAATGTGCAAGACTGCAGGGATTTCCGGATTGGTGGTGTGATGAGCTTGGAACAGAGAATCCTACCGATGAGGATATTTCTATATGGAGAGAAATCTTTCAGACACACACTGATGCACTTGGAAAGAAAACAAAGCCGAAGACAGATAATCAAATCAGAAAATGGCTTAAGAACCCACATTCAGACTCAGCGGAGTATAAGATGTGGGGCAATGGTGTAGCACTTCCTAATGTGGTGTTCGTGCTTTCCGGAATAGCATATTATGCACAAAATCATGATGGATAAATCGGTTCATATTTACTCAGATATTTACAGATATGACTTGCTATTTACGTGATTCAGAGTGATATATGTAGTACCGAAAAATAAAGGAGGTACTCATAAATGAGAGTAGAATTTAACCGAACTGGAGCAGAGAGAAAAGCACTGGTTACAGCAATTGGAGAAATCCTTGGAACAAAGCCAAAGTACAAGGGGATGCCAACAGCTGCTTATGATTTTGGTGGATTGATTATCGACAAAAACGGTGATGCAGAGTTCGAGGAGAACATCTTTCCAAAGGATATCGAAGACCTTCTTCAGCAACTTGCCGACAGAGGCTTTGCTTACGAAAGCAAGGAAGTATCCGAAGACCCGGAAGAAATGCCACAGGGCGAAGATGCGGGGCTTACAGTGGCAATTCCCATTGAGAATGTTGGAGTTTGTAACCTTACAAATTTACTTGATGCAAAAGGAGAGTTAATCAAAAAAGCGTTAGGAGTGGATGACATTCGAATTAAAATTGATGAGGAAAAAGTTTCATTTCCTTGGTTTTCCGAACTGCCGGATGCAGAAACCTGCCAAGCTTACCAGAACTTCATTGCAGCACTCTGCAAGATGAGTAAAGAACAGAAACGCATCAACTCAACAGAAAAGAAAGTCAGCAATGAGAAATACGCATTCAGATGTTTCCTTTTAAGACTTGGGTTTATCGGTGAGGAATACAAAGCCGACAGAAAGATTCTGCTAAAGAATCTCAGTGGCTCATCTGCTTTCAAAAATGTAGCAAAGAAGGAGGGGTCAGACGATGAGATTTCCAAGTAAAGAGATTGTGGAAAGGGTACGCAGACAGTATCCTATCGGATGCAGAGTAGAACTTGTGAGAATGGACGATTTGCAGGCACCACCGATTGGAACGAAAGGCACGGTCATGGGTGTGGATGATACAGCAAGCATTATGGTTGCTTGGGATAATGGTTCCGGATTAAATGTAGTATATGGAGAGGACAGTTGCAGAAAACTGGACAGCGTAAAGGTGACTTGCTACGGAAGTACTGAAACTTGGGACAGCAGAAAAGATGCGATGGAATTTTACCTTCGAGCAATGGCATCATCCGAAGGCAGTGAACAAAGCAGATACACAAAGGTGTATACAGAACTTGCAATGGGACTGCCGGATTGTACAGACGAGGAGTAAGATGATGGATGAGAAGATAAAAGAACAGATTTTATATATCAGAGTCTCAGGTCTTACCAATATGTTTGATGTAACGATGGTTCAGAGGCTTGCCAATGAATATGGTTTCTACGAACTTGTGATTTTCCTAGAGGAAAATCGAGCAGATTATGTCCATTTCATCCTTTATGGAGAGACATAAAATACACAGTTATCTACTGAAATAATTGTTACATTTATGCCAGTAATTAACTTGCTATTATGTGCTTTTAGAGTGATATATAGTGTACCGAAAGGAAAAGAAAACACTTAGGAGGACATCACAATGAAGGAAATCAGAACATTTGAAAAGGCAATCGAAGAGAAGGCAAGAAACCTTAAGGACGCAAGAATCAATCCTACACTTTTCTGGGCATACAAAACTTCCAAAGAAGAATCTGGCAACGACCTTATTGATTTTAACGAGGTCATTTGGGATTACGACATCAAAGAGATTGCAGACTGCTTAAGAGCAGAAGGCATTACAGAGTTTACCATCAGTTCAACATTTTCAAGCCTTATCGAAACCCTCGCAGCATTTGAGAAAGAAGGCATTTGCATGAACGGACTTACAACAGTCAACGCAAGACACACCGACTGGAAGACTGGAGAGCATGCAAGAATTCCAGCAATCAAGATGGAGGTGAGATAAGCATGTGGTCAGAAGGAACAATCGGAATTCCTAAGAAGGATGGCGGATACAAGAACGTAAAATACTGGGTGAAACATTTTGAAGAACCCAGCGAGGATTACGGCATCAATGACGGTAAGATTTCCAAACTGAGCCTTAAGATGGATGGAGAATGGATTGCCAACTACGACAGAGGATGGGATATTGAGCCGACCTGCGAAGAGGCGGAACTTGCTCTTTGCATCCTTTTAAATGATTTTAACTAGACTGAATAACGAAATGTTATCGGGAACGGAAGCTGAAAGGCTTCTGTATCTCGTATAGAAATATTTATTGGTGTCACCGATGATGGTAGCTATTTTTATTTGTGGAGGTGATGGCGAATGAGAAAACTGAAAAAGTATAAACCCACAAAGCTTATGGCGAAGTCTTCTCATTACGATGAACAGATGGCAGATTATGCTGTCAGCTTTATTGAGGAACTATGCCATACCAAAGGAACGTGGGCAGGAAAGAAATTTGAATTGATAGACTGGCAGGAACAGATTATTAGAGATCTGTTTGGAGTATTAAAGCCAAACGGATACAGACAATTCAACACAGCTTATATTGAAATACCCAAGAAACAGGGGAAATCAGAACTTGCAGCTGCCGTTGCACTTCTTCTTTTATGTGGTGATGGAGAAGAAAGAGCAGAAGTGTACGGATGTGCAGCAGATAGAAATCAGGCAAAAATCGTATTTGATGTGGCTGTAGACATGGTGAAGTTCTCTCCGGCACTGATGAAGCGAGTGAAGATTCTGGAGTCGCAGAAGAAACTGATATATAAGCCAACGAACAGCTTTTATCAAGTTTTATCAGCGGATGTTGCCAATAAACACGGCTTTAATACGCACGGAGTAATCTTTGATGAGCTTCATACGCAGCCGAACCGAAAACTCTATGACGTAATGACACAAGGAAGTGGTGACGCAAGAATGCAGCCACTGTACTTTCTGATCACCACAGCCGGAAATGATACCAATTCCATTTGCTATGAGATACATCAGAAAGCGCTGGATATTCAGGCAGGCAGAAAAATCGACCCTACCTTTTATTCAGTTATCTATGGTGCAGATGAATCGGAAGACTGGACAGACCCTAAAGTATGGAAGAAAGCAAATCCATCACTTGGTATCACAGTTGCTATAGAAAAGGTAAAAGCCGCCTGTGACTCTGCAAAGCAGAATCCGGGAGAAGAAAACTCATTCAGACAGCTGAGACTGAATCAGTGGGTAAAACAGTCGGTACGATGGATGCCGATGGAAAAGTGGGATGCCTGTGATTTTGCCGTTAATGAAGATGACTTGGAAGGTCGTGTATGTTACGGCGGACTGGACTTATCCAGTACAACCGATATCACGGCATTCGTACTTGTGTTCCCACCACTTGATGAGGATGACAAATATATCGTTCTTCCTTATTTCTGGGTGCCGGAAGACACCCTTGATCTTCGAGTGCGAAGAGACCACGTTCCCTATGACCTGTGGGAGCGAAAAGGTTATCTGCAGACAACCGAAGGTAATGTTGTTCACTATGGTTACATCGAGAATTTCATAGAAAGTCTTGGTGAGAGATTCAACATCAGAGAGATTGCCTTTGACCGTTGGGGAGCAGTACAGATGGTTCAGAATCTGGAAGGCATGGGATTTACCGTTGTGCCTTTCGGACAGGGATTCAAGGATATGAGTCCACCAACCAAGGAACTGATGAAACTTGTGCTTGAGCAAAGAATCGCACACGGTGGTCATCCGGTTTTAAGGTGGAATATGGATAACATCTTTATCCGTACTGATCCCGCAGGTAACATCAAGGCAGATAAGGAAAAATCAACTGAAAAGATTGACGGTGCCATTGCAACAATCATGGCACTTGACAGAGCAATCAGATGTGGTAATGAAGTGACTGAATCGGTCTACGATACACGAGGCTTATTAGTCTTTTAATTTAGAAAGGTAAGGTGACTAGAATGGGAATTCTAAAAGGCTTGTTTAGGACAAGAGATGCTCCCACAAACAGAACAAGTGGTAGTGCATATAGCTTTTTTATGGGCAATAGCACGAGTGGAAAAAGAGTAAATGAACGCTCTGCCATGCAGATGACTGCCGTTTACAGTTGTGTCCGTATCTTGTCAGAAGCAGTGGCAAGCCTGCCATTACATTTTTATAAATATGATGAGAACGGAAGTAAGGTAAAAGCTACAGAGCATCCACTTTATATATTGCTCCATGATGAGCCGAATCCTGAAATGACAAGCTTTGTTTTTAGGGAAACCCTTATGACGCATCTTCTGTTGTGGGGAAATGCCTACGCACAGATTATCAGGAATGGCAAGGGAGAGATTATCGCACTGTATCCGCTCATGCCGGACAGGATGAAAGTTGACAGAGATGAACACGGGCATCTGTATTATGAGTACCAGGTAAATTCAGATGATGCTCCTACCAATAAAGGATCTTCTGTTAAGCTTACTCCTGATGAGGTCATGCATATTCCGGGACTTGGTTTTGACGGTCTGGTCGGCTACTCACCAATTGCAATGGCCAAGAATGCTATCGGTCTTGCTATCGCAGCTGAAGAGTATGGAAGCAAATTCTATGCCAATGGCGCTGCACCAAGTGGAGTGCTTGAACATCCGGGAACATTAAAAGACCCATCAAAGGTCAGGGACAGCTGGTCACAGACCTTTGGTGGTAGTGCAAATTCGCATAAGGTGGCTGTTTTGGAAGAAGGAATGAAGTACACACCGATTTCCATTTCTCCGAACGAAGCACAGTTTTTAGAAACAAGAAAATTTCAGATAGATGAGATTGCTCGAATTTTCAGAGTGCCTCCACATATGGTAGGAGACCTTGAGAAGTCGAGCTTTTCTAATATTGAGCAGCAGTCACTTGAATTTGTGAAATACACTCTTGACCCTTGGGTTTCAAGGTGGGAGCAGAATATGGCTCGTTCTCTGTTAACAGCAGAGGAAAAACAGAATTATTTTATAAAGTTTAATGTAGACGGACTTTTGCGTGGTGATTATCAGAGTCGAATGAACGGTTATGCCACTGCAAGACAGAATGGTTGGATGTCTGCCAATGACATAAGGAAACTTGAGAATCTCGACAGGATTCCTGCCGAACTCGGTGGTGACCTTTATCTTATCAACGGCAACATGACCAAACTTGAAGATGCAGGTATCTTTGCGGCAAGCCTGGATACATCAGACGGAGAGGAGAAAGCGAATGAAGAACAAGAAGTTCTGGAACTGGAAGAGCCGAAAGACTCTAAACCAAGAAAAGGTCGAAGTCGCAGAGCGAGTCCTTGAGTTGCACGGCACAATTGCTGAAGAGAGCTGGTTTGATGATGATGTCACACCACAGATTTTCAAGGATGAGTTAAATGCCGGAAGTGGAGATATTACCGTATGGATCAATTCTCCGGGTGGTGACTGTGTGGCTGCGGCTCAGATTTACAATATGCTCACACAGTATAAAGGGAATGTCACAGTAAAGATTGACGGTATTGCAGCATCGGCAGCATCGGTCATTGCAATGGCTGGAAATATGGTACTTATGTCCCCTGTTTCAATGATGATGATTCATAATCCTGCAACTGTAGCATTTGGTGACCATGCAGAAATGCAAAAAGCAATCGATATGCTTGCAGAAGTGAAAGAGTCCATCATCAATGCCTATGTGATTAAGACTGGTCTTTCAAGGTCGAAACTTAGTCACTTGATGGATGCCGAAACCTGGATGGATGCAAACAAGGCCGTTGAACTTGGCTTTGCTGATGACATCGTTACAAGAGCAGAAACAAAACCGAATACTGATCCCGAAGAAGAGGATGAAGATGATGAAAGCACCGAAGAGAAGGAAAAGAACTCTTCCGATTCGATGCTTTTTTCACGCAAGGCGATAAACAACGCTCTTATGAACAAGCTGGAAAAACACTATGTCCAGTCTAAAGAAATCGTAACAAAGCAGGCAGAGATTTCTGTATCTACAAACAAAGGCACTTCTGCAAAAGAGATTAAGGAGCGTCTGGACTTTATTAAGAAATTCATTTAAGGAGGAATTCTATTATGACTATTAAGGATTTAATCGAAAAAAGAGCAAAAGTGTGGGAAACTGCAAAGAACTTTGTGGAAACTCACGAAGACAAGAATGGTGTGCTTTCTGATGAGGATACAGCAACCTACAACAAGATGGAGAAGGAAATCGAGGATTTGACTGCTGCCATTGACCGTCAGCAGAGAGCAGAACGTAGAGAGGCGGAACTTGCAAAGCCTGTTAATTCTCCTATTACTGGTAAGCCTTTTATGGGTGATGCCAAGGAAGTAAAGAAGGGTCGTGCTTCCGATGCTTATAAGGATGCGATGCTTTCTGCAATGCGTTCTAATTTCCGTAATGTAAGCAATGTACTTCAGGAAGGTGTAGATGCCGATGGTGGTTACCTTGTACCGGAAGAGTACGACCGCAGACTTATCGATGTGCTTGATGGTGAGAACATCATGCGTAGCCTTGCTACAAAGATTACTACTGCAGGTCAGCACAAAATTAACATCGCAGCTACCAAGCCTGCAGCAGCATGGATTGAGGAAGGTGGAGCATTATCTTTTGGTGATGCAACATTCGATCAGATCTATCTTGATGCCTACAAGCTTCATGTAGCAATCAAGGTTACTGAAGAGTTGCTATATGACAATGCCTTCGGTCTTGAAAACTACATCATCACTCAGTTCGGTAAGGCTTTAGCAAATGCTGAAGAGGATGCCTTTCTTAACGGAGATGGTAAGGGCAAGCCGACTGGCATTTTTGCTAAGACTGGTGGCGGTCAGATTGCTGGAACACTTACAGCTGCAATCAAGTCCGATGACCTTATCGACCTTGTGTATGGACTCAAGAGACCTTATCGTAAGAAAGCTTCTTTCATCATGAATGATGCAACACTTGCTTCTCTTAGAAAGCTTAAGGATAACAACGGAGCATATATCTGGCAGCCTTCATACAAGGAAGGAGAACCGGACAGAGTGCTTGGCTATGCTGTTCACACTTCTGCTTTTGCACCTACAAATGCGATTGCATTCGGTGATTACAGCTACTACAACATCGGTGACCGTGGTTCTCGTTCTTTTGCAGAACTTCGTGAACTTTTCGCTGGTAACGGCATGGTTGGTTATGTAGCCAAGGAAAGAGTTGATGGTAAGCTTATCCTTCCTGAAGCGGTTAAGATTTTAAAACTTAAGGAAGAAACACAGGCGGCAGGTAAATAAGACTTAAAACAATAATGTGTGACACTTTATGACGGCTATTTACTATCCTTTTCTAAAGGGATAAAAAATTAAGCCTATATATAGATATAGGGAATGCCAGTCATAAGGTGTCACAGTCTTTTTCAGAGGTGGTGATAGATATGATTGTAAATCTTGATGAGATGAAGGGTTACCTTCGAGTGGACTTTGATGACGATGATGCACTTATCGAAAATTTTGTAACAACCGGGCAGAATCTCTGTGCAGATATAGCCAGGTTATCCGTGGATGAACTTGGTGCGATTCCATCATCTAAGATTGCTGTCATGTACGCAGTTGCCTATCTGTATGAACACAGAGAAGATGCAGACCATCATCAGCTGACCATTTCACTTCGCTCCCTGCTTGAAGGGGTAAGAAGGAGTGTGTTCTGATGGATATTGCTCTTTTGAATGTGAAGATTACCGTGCAGAAGAATGAAACTGTTGTAGATGCCATCGGCAATCATAAGAATACCTGGACTGACTATCACACCTGCTTTGCAACGGTAAGTGGCGAAGGCGGTTCTGAAAAGAATGTGGCAGGTCTTATTGTAGATGATTCGGATATTTCGTTTACGGTCAGATACTGTAAGGCTTTTGCAGACCTTGATGTTACAAAACACAGAGTTATATTCGAAGGCTCCCTTTATAACATCGTTTCTATCGACCACATGAACTATAAGAAGAAATGCCTAAAACTGAAATGTGAGAAAGTGAGGAGGTAGGCATGGCAAACATAAAGATTGATAACCTCGCAGATGAAATCATGAACGGTCTCAAGGAGTATGCTGATCTGGCTACAGATGATTTAAAGAAGTCTGTAAGGAAGGCGGGAAATACAGTAAGGAAAGATATTGCTGCATCTGCTCCAAAGGATACGGGAGCCTATGCGAAGAGCTGGTCAGTCAAGAAAACGAAGGAAACTTCAAATTCACTTGAACTGACAGTACACTCCAAGAACCGATATCAGCTTGCACATCTTCTGGAACATGGACATGCCAAGCGTGGTGGTGGAAGAGTGGCTGCAAGACCTCACATTGCCCAGGCAGAGCAGAATGCTGTGGAAACATTGGAATCTGAAATCAGCAGAGCACTGGGAGGTATGTAATGGAAAAACTGTTAAAAATGTTAGAGGAAATGGGCATTCCTTTTGCATATGACCATTTTGCAGAAGGAGAAAGTCCCGATCCTCCGTTTATCTGTTATTTGATTCCCGGCACGGATAACTTTTCTGCTGACGGAAGAGTCTATAAAAAGATAAATGAAATCCATATAGAACTGTACACCGATTTTAAGGACTTGTCGGTGGAGCAGAAAGTAGAGGCTGTGCTTGATGAGCATGGCATTTTTTATGATCACACAGAGACGTGGATCGAATCAGAAAAAATGTATGAAGTCCTGTATTCATTTGAAATGGAGGCTTAGAATATGGCGAATAAAGTAAAATACAACCTTAAAAACGTCCATGCAGCAAAGCTGACAAGGACAGAAGATGGTGGGTATTCCTATGAAACACCAAGAGCAATTCCCGGTGCAGTAAGTATCAGCTTGGATGCAGAAGGTGATACTTCTCCGTTCTATGCAGATGGTATTGTATATTTCCGTTCTGTATCTAACAACGGTTATAGCGGAGATTTAGAAATTGCCCTTATTCCGGAATGGTTCAGAACAGACATTTTGAAAGAGGAACTTGATAAGAATGGTGTTCTTGTTGAGAATTCCAAGATCGCAGAGATGGAAAAATTTGCGTTGCTTTTTGAATTTGATGGTGATGCGAAGTGCATCCGTCATGTCATGTATAACTGTACAGCATCTCGGCCATCTATTGAATCTGAAACCAAAGAGGATACCATTGAACCGGGAACAGAGAAACTTTCACTGACTGCAGATCCAAGAGAAGACGGTCTTGTAAAGAGCAGAACCGGAGATACAACATCCGAGGCAACTTACAAAGATTGGTACAAAGCAGTATATGTTCCGGTGGCAAAAACAGACGCAGCAGCTTCGACAGGGGGAAAATAATCATGGTGAAGAAAGTAATTAATGTTGGTGGTAAAGAAGTTGCATTCCGCTCCTCGGCCACAGTCCCAAGATTGTATCGTGCAAAGTTTAAAAGAGATATTTTTAAGGACTTAGCAAAATTAGAAAGTTCTTATAAGGGAAGTAAGGAAGATGGAGAAGAGTTCGCAATCGATGATTTGGAAATCTTCGAGAATGTAGCTTATATCATGGCATACCATGCGGACAATACCATCCCGGATAATATTGATGATTGGCTTGACCAGTTTGAGATGTTTTCTATTTATGAAGTACTGCCGGAGATCCTTGCTCTTTGGGGAACAAATCTAATCACAGACATTGACTCTAAAAAAAACTTAAACGCAGCAGCAGGGAGATGACAACTCCTCTGTTCCTCTTGCGTTGCTTAGAAATCGGTCTTTCCATCCGAGACTTGGATTATCTGACCATTGGTATGGTGATGGATATCTGGACGGAGAAGGGAAATGATTCTGTAAAATATGACAGCATTGCAACGCAGGAGGACTTTGATAAGTTCTGATGGCTCGGAAAAATCCGGGCTTTTATTATGCAATTTTTTAGGAGGTAGACGCCAATGGCAAACAGAATCAAAGGTATCACTGTCGAAATTGGCGGTGATACTACCAAACTTCAGAATGCCTTAAAAGGTGTTAATGGTCAGATTAAGAATACACAATCCGCATTAAAGGATGTAGAAAGACTTCTAAAACTGGATCCGACCAATACCAATCTGCTTGCACAGAAACAGAAACTTCTGACGCAGGCAATTGGAGAAACAAAAGAGAAACTGACAACCCTGAAAACTGCTGCACAGCAAGCAAATGAACAGCTGCAAAGGGGTGAGATTACTCAGGAGCAATACGATGCACTGCAAAGGGAAATTGCCGCAACAGAGGCAGAACTTAAAAGGCTTGAATCACAGGCATCCAAGACCAATCAGACATTGACAAAGATTGGTGAGGTTGGCGGGAAATTAGAAAATGCCGGAGATAGTATTGCAAATGCCGGAAAGAAAGTATCTGTCGCATCAGCGGCAGTTACTGCGATGGGCGGTGCTGCTGTAAAGACTGCAGCGGATTTTGAATCTTCCATGAGCCAGGTACAGGCAACAATGGGAATTACTAAGAATTCCATGTCCAAGGTGAACGGTCAGTCTGTTAACACAATGGATACATTATCTGACCTAGCAAAGACGATGGGTGCCAAGACTGCCTATTCTGCAAGTGAGTGTGCGGAAGCACTTAATTACCTGGCGCTTGCCGGATATGATACGCAGGAAATGTGCGATACCCTGCCAACCGTTCTGAACTTAGCGGCCGCAGGAAATATCGATCTTGCATCTGCATCCGACATGGTAACGGATGCCATGTCTGCACTTGGACTAAAAACCAAGGATGCCGATAAGATGGTGGATCAGATGGCAAAAACCGCATCCAGCACAAACACATCGGTAGGTCAGCTTGGTGAAGGAATCCTTACTATCGGTGCAACAGCAAAGTCTGTCAAAGGAGGAACCGCTGAACTTAATACGGCACTGGGTATCTTAGCCAACAACGGTATCAAAGGAGCAGAAGGCGGTACGCATCTTCGAAATGTTATTCTGTCTCTGCAGAATCCAACGGATGGTGCTGCCAAGACAATGGAAAAATTAGGTGTTCAGACCTACGATTCAGAAGGAAATATGCGTTCATTAAATGATATTCTGGGTGACCTAAATAAATCAATGGACGGTATGACTTCGGCAGAAAAGGCAAACATCATAGCGACTATTTTCAACAAGACAGACCTTGCATCGGTCAATGCACTTCTTGCCAATACCGGAGATACCTGGACGGATCTTCAGACAGCTATTGAAAACAGTGGCGGAGCAGCACAGAAGATGGCGGATACTCAGCTGGATAACTTAAAGGGGCAGCTTGCGATTTTGAAATCCGCAGTGGAGGGATTTGCTATTTCCATCGGTGAAACACTGATGCCGATGGTAAAAAATATTGTTTCTAAGATCCAGTCTTTTGTAGATTGGCTGAATAATCTTGATGAAGGTGCAAGACGAGTCATTGTAAAAGTCGGACTTTTTGTTGCGGCTTTAGGTCCATTCCTTGTGATCCTTGGCACGGTCATATCAAAAGTGGGTGTGGCTATGCAAGCGTTCAGTAAGCTCGGCCTTAAGATCACAAGTCTTGTTGCGAATGCAGGAGGAGTGTCCGGTGTAATGGGAAAGGTCGGTGCAGCCATTGGTGGCATTTCCGCTCCAGTTGTCGCAGTGGTGGCAGTCATCGGAGCTTTAGTAGCTGCATTTGTTCATTTGTGGAACACAAATGAGAAATTTAGAGACAACATCATTGCGATTTGGAATCGAATCAAAGAAATTTTCAGCAGCTTTGCACAAGGTATTACCGAAAGACTGAATGCGCTAGGCTTCGATTTTCAGAACTTCAAAGAAGTAGTATCTGCCATCTGGAATGCATTATGTAATTTCCTGGCTCCGGTATTTGAAGGAGTATTTACGCAAATTGCTAATATTCTGGAGGGAGCACTTGGAGTTATCACAGGAATCCTCGATGTGTTTATCGGCATCTTTACCGGAAACTGGTCTCAGGTGTGGGAGGGTGTCAAAGGCATCTTCGGCTCTGTTTGGGATTTCATTAAGAATACATTTACAAACTATATGAACGTCATTCAGAACGCTGCCAATGTGGTGCTTGGATGGTTTGGCACAAGTTGGAATGAGGCTTGGTCTGGTATCAAGAGTTTCTTTGTGAATCTGTGGAATAGTATCGCTTCCTTCTTTTCGGGAATCTGGGACGGTATCAAGAATGTTGTCACAACTGCCGTGATGTTCATTGCATCTTTCTTTCAGGCTGCATTTGACATCATCACAGTGCCATTTCGATTTATTTGGGAAAACTGTAAGAGCGTTATTATTACTGCCTGGAATGCGATAAAAGAAAAGGTGACTACCGTTATCAATGCCGTTTCTTCTGTTATCAGCACAGTGATGAATGGTATCAAAACGGTATTTACTACGGTCTGGAATGCAATAAAGCAGGTTGTTACAACAGTGGTGAACGCTATCAAAAACGTTGTAACTACAGTATTTAATGCCATTAAAAACACAGCTGCTACAGTATGGAATGGGGTAAAGACGGCCGTTACCACTCCGGTGAATGCTATCAAGAACACCGTCAGTACGGTATTCAATGCGGTGAAGAGTACGGTATCTTCTGTATTTAACAGCATCAAGAGTACCGCAACTTCGGTCTGGAACGGAATAAAGTCTGCAATCATTACACCAATTGAGGCGGCAAAGAATAAGGTCAAAGGCGTGGTCGATGCAATCAAGGGATTTTTCTCTGGCATGAAGATTTCACTCCCTCATATCAAACTCCCGCACTTTAGAGTAACGGGCAGTCTTTCCATTGCACCGCCATCTGTTCCGCACCTTTCTATCGATTGGTATAAGGATGGAGGTATCATGACCAAGCCTACCGTATTTGGTATGAATGGATCTTCATTGATGGTAGGAGGAGAGTCGGGTGCAGAGGCCATCTTGCCGCTTTCTGCTTTCTATAAACAGCTGGAAACGATGATTGACAGCAAGCTGGATATGAGCGGTATGGAAAAGTATCTGGCTATTATTGCGGACAATAGTTCGAAGGGAATCTATCTGGAGGATGGAACACTGGTGGGACATCTTCTTCCAGCAATCGATAATGGCCTTGGAAAACAGCAGAAAATAACAAGGAGGCTTGCACTATGATACCAGACATTTTGATCAACGACACTTCCATGCTTAAGCTTGGATGGATAAGAGAAATCATTGATTTTCCCATACCGAAGTCGCAGGCAGAAACCGTTACCGTCCCCGGACGAAATTCGCCAATCCGGTTTAACGAGGCTCTTGGGTTGGTATCTTTTGAACCGAGAGCCTTTACACTGACGTTTTCCATGCTGGGAACAAGAGTACAGTTTGATGAACTGGTTTCCAAGGTGAGCAACCGTTATGCCGGAAGGCTGTGTCAAATCATCTGCAGTGAAGAACCCAATTTATATGTTCTTGGAACAATCGAGATGAGTTCTTCCTATGATCCACTTACCGGAAAGGGTCAGCTTGTTATGGAAAGCAGTGATGCAGATTCCTACAGGTATCATGTGGAAGAGACACAGGTTGTTTTTACCGGAAGTGGAACGGCAGTGCTTGTAAGTGATTATATGCCGGTAGTTCCTACGGTTATAACGACAGCGGAAACCACGATGTCTTGGAAAATTGGAACAGATACTTTCCGCAGAACACTGAGCAGTGGCACATGGGAAATTCCAGAGCTGCAGCTTAGCTTTGGAGATAACAGCATCAAAATCGAGAGTGATGGAAGTACTACTTTCCGTTACAGGGAGGGATGCCTATGAGTATCTTTAGAGTATATGTGGATGGTCAGATTTTTTATCATCCTCATTTATCGAAGCTTGCTATTACAGAGGCAACCGTAAGTGAGGACGCAGAAAACATCGACAGCTTTACCTTGTCTGCACCATATAATCATCCCTACATTGATTTTATTCGGCCAATGGCATCAGTAATTCAGTGTAAAAGGGATGATGAAGTGGTATTTGAAGGAAGATCGCTGGATGATGGATCCGATTTTTATAACACCCATACTTGGACCTGTGAATCCTGTTTGGCTTATCTGAAAGATACCATGCAGCCACCCTTTGAATATAAGGGGACATTAAGAGGATTATTTGAGCAATTTATAAATGTGCATAATCAATCGGTAGAAGAGCAGAAGCAGTTTGAAATCGGCAGAATTACGGTGACAGACGATAACGATTATATTGCTTACAGTAACTCGGATTATTCTGTGACGATGGATGCCATAAAAAATAAGCTAATTGATACGCACGGAGGATATCTTCGGGTTCGCTATATTGGTTCAATGAGGGTTTTGGATTATCTCAAAGATTTCGATGAAAGAAGCCTGCAAAAAGTGGAATTCGGGGAAAATCTTCTAGATGTAAAAATAACCAAGGACCATACCGAAAGAGTGACAGCCTTGATTCCATTCGGTGCGAAAAAGACCGAAGAAGATGAAGATGGAAATGTAACAGAACTGGATGAACGAATTGATATTACAGAAGTAAATCATGGTCTGAATTATGTCACGGATGATGATGCCGTCAAGGAAATCGGATGGATATGGGCAACTGAAATATGGGAGGATGTCACCAAGCCGTTAAACCTTTTGAGAAAAGCAAAAGCAAGAGTGAAGGAACTGGCAAAAGGTATCACAAGTATGGAACTGACAATCTTAGATGAATCAGACAGTGACAGTACAATTGATGATATTACATCCAGGATGTATGTGGACTGTTATTCAAAACCACACGGGATTGATGGAAGATATCTTGTGCTTGGAAGAAAAAGAGACTATTTAAATCCTGCCGGAAACACCATCACGATAGGAGCAACGAATGTAACGCTTACATCGGCATCCGCCAAACAAGGCAGCAGCATTTCCTCTTTGGAAGATGATATTTTCGGCCAGACCACGAAAATCGAGAAGATTACCGGAGATCTTGATACGATCAATTCACAGAAAATGTATCGGACGGAATTGATTGTAGATGGAGTCAGTATTTTTAAGAATAAAGGTCAGAAAAGCACCATGTACTGCAAGGTGTATTCCTGGGATAAGGAAATCACCGATACTTTAGATGCAAGCTGCTTTATATGGCATCGAAACTCTTCGGATGAAGAAGCAGATAAAGAGTGGGATAAGAACCACATCGGCATGAAACAAATAACGATTACGACAGAGGACGTGTTAGACAATGCGTCCTTTTATTGTGAAGTAGAAATATAAGGAGGAATTTAAATGGCTACGATTTTAACATCCAGTCAGCAGACATTTGTGGACATCACGGATCAGCGAAAATTATCGGCATATATCACATCCAATCTTCCAAAGACCCAGAGTGAAGATCCCAACGTACTGCCACATACCTATGCACCAAGCTGGGACAGTACAAACCTTGTATTGACACCTGTGCTGTTTCTGGATCAGACCAATGTATCTCCGACTGCAACAGGAGTGACGATTGCATGGAAAAGAAAAGATGGTGTGGCATCAGAAACCGCACTGACTTCCGGTGAGACTGTAAAAAGCGGAGTGCTTACGGTCAATCAGAATAAGTTGGCATCATCCAGTTCAGGAATGATCACCTACATCTGCTATATCAGTTACTATGATTCTGAAACCAAGAATACAATCAATATCACTGCGGATATTACCTATACTCTGGTGAAGAATGCAGCCAATGCAAAGCTGTGTACGGTGAGCAGTGATACCTACGTCTTTAAGTATGATACTTCTCAGGCTTTAGTAGGTGCTTCTCAGGCAGCACTGACGGCACAGGTTCAAGGGGTGACCATCAGCAAATGGCAGTATAAAAACAGCAGCGGTGCATGGACAGATTATCCGACCACCTCCGACAATACTTCCATTACTGGAGGAACATTGGTGGTGAAGCCGGCTCATAGCATTTTCGTCAGCAACGTGGCTCAGATCAGAGTGACAACTTCAGAGAGTGATGTGTTTGATACTGTCACGATTACGAAAATCTATGATGGAGCCAAAGGAGATAAGGGAAATCCGGGATCTGCCGGAACAGGAGGTCTTTCTGTGGTTCTTGGGAATGAAACCCAGACGATTGCCTGTACTTCAGCAGGAAAGACATCTGCTGCAAGCACCATTACAATTCCTTTTACCGGATATGTAGGTATTACGCAGACGGCTTGCACTTGTGCTGTGGGAACACTGCCAACAGGAATTATAGTTAAAACGAATACAGCTGCAACATCCAGTGCAGCAGGAAAGCTGGAACTTTCTGTAGCATCATCTTCAAATCTTGGAGCAGATGCATCATTAACAGGCAATATCACGCTAACATTTACGATCTCCGGAAAGACAGTTACAAAGGTTTTTACCTGGACAAAATCCAAAGCGGGAAGCAATGGTGCATCGGCAGTAGTATTTTCTGTTTATGCACCCAATGGAACCATCGTGCAGAATCAGTCGGGCAGTATTCTGCTTGCGACATCCGCCTATGCAGGTTCCACAGCGATCACATCAGCAGCATATCAGTGGGCGAAATATTCCAGCGGCTCATGGACAAATATCAGCGGGGCAACATCCGAAACGCTTACAGTATCCGGCTCGGATATTATAAATATTCAGTCTTACCGATGCACCATGGCCTACGGTGGGAAAGCTTATGTGGATGTTATCACAGTGGAAGATAAGTCGGATCCGTATGTTTCAGAAATGCTGTCCATTGGCGGATATACGGTGAAGAATAATTTAGGCGGTGTAGTTCCTTATGTAATTGTAAGAACCAATCAGAAGGAAGTAGATTCACTTCTTGGAAGTATTAGTGAAACCGCACCTTCTGCACCGAAGTCCGGAGATTTCTGGTATAAGATTGATCACACAGAAAAAAGTGTGACCTTGATGAAATATAACGGAACTTCATGGATCAGTGCTTCGGAAAAACAAAGCCTTATGTATACATGGTATGCGCAGGATAAAGACGGAAAAGAAATGACTTTTAATAAGGCGGGCAAGGTTATTTATTTATCTGCAGCAGACATTGACAGTATTATGACGCTTCAGTGTGATGTGTCCAGCTGATACGGGAGGTGATGCACTATGACATTACTAACGTGCTGCCAACATACTTTTCAAAATTTCACAGGATATGAAGAAAGTATCGATGAATTAAAAAATGCGGCAGATGTTTTGACAAAGGAAGTCAGTCAGACATCTGCCGAAATCATGAAAACATCGGATCGGATAAACAGCACCGTAGAAATGGTTAAGACGAAGGTGGATGGCTCAACAGTAGAAGAACTGGAACGAAGAGTAACAGATGTGGAGCAGAATGCAAGTGGAATGCAGATTACTATTTCGTCTGTTCGTGATGCTGTGGATAAACAGGAACAGGATCTTGAAAATTATAAATTGGAAACAAGCATTTATCTGAGGTTCACAGAAAAAGGTTTAAGCATTGGAAAGCAAAATGCCGGAGATGAGTCACCGTATTCGATTGTTATCGATAATGAAAAGATGAGCTTTCAACAGAATGGTATGGAGGTTGCCTATATTCAGTATAACAAGATGCACATCAATGCAATCGAAGCAATGGATAAGCTGAGTGTGGGAGCCGCATCAGATGGTGGATATTTTGATTTTATTTCCACACCTCAGGGAATGGGAATCAAATGGAGAAATGTATAGAAAGGAGATAGTCTATGAGCTTAACAACTAGAAAACTGACAAAGTCGCTGTATTATCTTACGGCGAATGGATCGGTAAGCGGAGCCACAACGAAGCTGTCGATTGTGTTTCAGGCATCGACCGCAATATATGGTGCGGATTCAAAGAATGGAGTGGCAATCTATGTGGATGGAGCAAAACAGAGTCCAACATGGACCGTCAATAAGAGCGAAGATTTTATGGGAACTAAGAAGTATACAAAGATGACCAGTTCGACATTATCGATCAGCAAACCATTTTTCACACTGAAAATCACTGTAGATGGATCGGAGCTATATGAAGAAGTGTTTTCGTTTTATGAGATTGAAAAAGCCGGGAACGGCATCCGCGCGTCTGGCGGCTTGATGAATGGAAGCACAGCGTCTTCGGTGAAATTTGACTGCACATCTTCGGATGCAGCCTATAAGGCAACCTTTAAATTAGGATCATACAGCAACACGATAAGCTCCTCCGCATCATTGATTTCTTATGCAATTCCTATCAGTTGGTGTAATGCAGTGACGGATGATATCACTGGAGCTGCAAGTATTACCGGACAGGTTTTGTTTGGAGGAAAAGTGTACAAGACATTTACAGCTAATCTTACGGTATCTGTTCCGGACACTGTAATTCCCAGTATTTCGTCCGTAACGTTTTCAGATGTGGATGATTCTGTAGTTCCTTCTTCGTGGGGAATTTATGTACAGGGACAAAGCGGGCTTAAACTGAAATCAATTAGCTGCGCAGGGGCATATGGTTCGGAAATTAAAAAAGTGAAAATGACAGCAGACAGCAGGATCCGGACAACAGATTATCCGGAACTACCGGAAATGGATCATATCTCACAAAGCGGAGGAGTGAGCGTTATGATTACAGTGACGGACAGCAGAAACAGGACGGTAAACAAGAGTGCCGTTGTTTCCATTGTGTCATATGCATCTCCTAAATTATCCAGTATAAAGAGCGAACGGTGCAATGCATCGGGCGAAACGGATAATGATGGAACGTACTTCTTAAGTACGACTTCTGCCGTATTTTCTTCCTGCTTGGGGAAAAATGCACTTACTCTCACCGTAAAATACAAGAGAACAGATCTTAAGAATTATGGAAATGAAGTGCAGATAAACCCTGGCTCCAATGTATGTGCAAACAATGATCTGGATCCGGAGTACAGTTATGATGTTCTTTATACATTATCGGATGAATTTAATACCGTGACTTATTCGGACTTTGTTTCAACAGCGGTGTATCTTATGCACTTTCTGCATGGGGGAAGAGGTGTTGCGTTTGGACAAAAAGCGACTCTTGCAGATACGCTGGACTGCAACTTCAATGCTGTTTTTAGAAAGAAATTATCCTGTGTGCTGGATGATGGAACGGTATTGGAAGTACGAGATATGATGGAGCAGATTCAAAACAATCTAGTGAATATGCTTTGTCCTAAAGGAAAGCTTCCTGCTCTTTTACTGGATCTTTTGTATCCGATTGGCAGCATCTATATGAGTACCAGTTCTGCAAATCCAACAAACATCATGGGTGGAATTTGGGTATCCTGGGGAGAAGGAAGAGTGCCTGTCGGTGTTGGAACAGGTACCGACAGCAACAATACGTCCGTGGACTTTTCTGCAGCAAATCAAACGGGCGGAGAGTATACGCATCTTTTGACCGGGGCAGAGAGTGGACAAAAGGCTGTGCAAACAGGAAACCAGAGTGCTTCTCATACGCATTCTCTTACATATAATGCCGACAGCGGTGCAGCAGCAAGTGGCTCAGACCCAAGCGGAAGAGGTGCTTTTGTAAGAAGAACTGCATCCGGAGGAGCAACTTCAACTTGGAAAACTGGAAATCAAAGTGCATCCCACACGCATTCAATCTCAGCTTCCAATGCTTCCAATCGTCATAATAACATTCAGCCGTATGTTACCTGCTATATGTGGAAAAGAACGGCTTAATACTTACTGCTAGATGAGGCGATTACTTATATTTGAGCAGTCGCTTTTTCTATACAAATTTTTAAGAAATGGAGGATTTATCAATGAAGGAATTTTGGAACATGATTCAGTTTTTATTTGCCGGAATCGGAGGATGGCTTGGATATTTTCTAGGTGGCTGTGATGGTCTGCTTATTGCACTGCTCTTATTTGTCATCACTGACTACATTACGGGAGTGATGTGCGCCATTGCAGATAAGAAGCTATCCAGTGCAGTTGGTTTTAAAGGCATCTGCAGAAAGGTCCTTATTTTTCTGCTTGTAGGGATTGCAAACATTCTGGATATGCAGGTGATTGGCACAGGCAGTGTACTTAGAACGGCAGTTATCTTTTTCTACATTTCAAATGAAGGAGTAAGCCTTCTTGAGAATGCAGGACATCTGGGGCTTCCTATTCCGGTAAAAATCAAATCAGTGTTAGAGCAGCTCCATGACAGAGCAGAACAGGAGGTGGGGGATGAAGATTAGTATAAGTAGTAAAACAAAATAAGTATATTGTGCTTCATTTTGTCTTTGAAATTTACTGAAACAATTTTCATTTGCAGTATAACTTGATTCTACGGAGATAGCATGGTAACATACAGCAAATTGTTAATTGTTAGAAGAATGGAGAAGTTAATATGGAAAAGCCACAGCATAATACAAGAAATGAAGAATTTTTTTCAAAGCGAGATTTTCCCCAAGAGATCGATTATCTTCTGGAAGGATTTGAAGACAATAAACTTTTAAAGTGTGATGCCGAAAGGATGATAGAGATTGCATATAAAAGCGGATATGTTGATGCGTGGAGGGAGGCATTATTTTTTACAGATAATTAATAGAAAACAAAGAAAGACGAGTTGAAGTCCAGATGGGAGAAATCCTGTCGGGACTTTATTTTTTACATCAGATACAAAGAAAAAATCAAATCGTTATTTGAGTAGCTCCAAGGCAGAGCAGAAACCTGCTAAGAAAAATCAATAGGCAAAATGAACAAAGTTGAGAAAAGA
>ERZ1106976.296-NODE-296-length-57305-cov-7.831878_pt1 | contig 57305 bp, 50 predicted proteins | sample MGYA00403687_ERZ1106976 | MGnify/ENA primary metagenome ERZ1106976 (study PRJEB35170, sample SAMEA104062446) | human gut metagenome | biome: human gut; feature: human-associated habitat; material: faeces | place: Denmark | collected 2013-02-22 ... | reverse complement strand
TGCGGGCGGCAGGCAGGTCGGGCTTGACCAGTTCCCGGTAAACATTGGTGCTCTCCTGCGCCAGCCCCTTTGCGGCCAGTGCCTGCCCGCACCAGAACATCTGGACGGCCAGCTCCAGCCACGGGCTGATGCGGGCAGCTCCCAGGCAGACAAGGCTCGTCAGCAGAAAGGTGCCCACCGGCAGGCAGAAGGCCACAATGGCCCCGCCCAGCAGTTCCCCCTGAGGCGTTTTGGGCAGGCGGGCCCGCAGGCGCTTTTCCAGCGCCGAGATGGCCTTGCCCATGTACACCACCGGGTGGGGCAGCCAGGCCGGGTCGCCAAAGAGGCAGTCCAGCACAAAACCGCCGAGTACTGCGTATTCGATCATCGGGCATCCTCCTTTGTGTACTGCACAGTTTTCAGCAGGTGCAGCACCCGCTGCTCCGCCCAATCTCCTGCATCCAGAACGTAGCCGCCCGCGTTGGGGGCGCACCAGTGGTAATAATCCGCATGGGGCAGGGCGTAGCGCTCCATGGCAGCCATCTGGGTGCCGCCGTGGGCCAGAATGACCAGTGTCTCTTCCCCATCGGCAAGGGCCCTGTCCACCAGTACGGCAAAGGCCCTGCACACCCGCTCCGAAAAGACAGCCTTGGTCTCGCCGTCCGGGCAGGGGCTTTCGCAGTTGGCGTTCACCCAGGCCAGATAGTCCGGGTCGTGCTCCATCTCAATGAAATTGCGGCCCTCAAAGCTGCCGAAGCACATCTCCTGCAGGTCTTTCACCTCCACGAGCCTTGCACCCGGGAAGAGCACCTCCGCGGTCTGCCGGGTGCGGCAGAGCGGGGTGATATAGACCGTTTCCGGCCGGAGGTCAGCCTGCCGCAGCTGGGCGCGGCCCGCGGGGCTCAGGGGGATATCCCGCTGGCCCTGATAGCGCTTTTCGGCGTTGTAGGCCGTCAGGCCGTGGCGCAAAAGATAGATCAGCATGGGGGCAGTTCTCCTTTCAATACTGTTGGGATGCCGCAGAACATCTGCACCACGCACCCGGCCCGGGCCGCCAGCAGGCAGGCCAGCCGTCCGGCGGCTTCCCGGGCGGCCCGCTCCCCTGCGTCCATGGGCACCACGCCGCCGCCCACCTCGGTGGCCATCACGATATCATAAGCGGAGAGCTCCTCCGCAAGCTTTTCCAGATCCTCAGCCTCTGCGGCCAGGGCCTGCACCTCCGCAATGCGGGTGCCGGGCAGGCGCTGGGCAAAGGTGCGCTTGCCGCTGTACAGCGGCCCGGTGATAAAGATCATAACAGTCCTCCCCACTGGCAGGCACACAGCGCCGCCAGCATCCACAGCTCGGCTTTCTGCAAAAACCACCCGGCCAGATCGCCGGTGATGCCGCCAAACTGCTTGTCCGAAACAACATGATAGCGTGCAAACACCAGCAACGCCGCCAGCACCAGCGCCCAGCCGCCCAGTGCCAGCAGGGCGGCGCTGAGCAGAGCGGCCAGCACCATCAGCACCCGGCGGACAGTAGTTCGATCCGCCGCCGTGGCAAAGGTGTGGGCAAGGCCGGTGTTCTTTGCCATCGGGAATGATGCCACGGCCAGGCCCGAGAGGGCCCGTTCCAGCACAAGGGCCAGTGTCCAGCACAGGCCCACCCGGGGCGTAAAGTCCACGCAGGCGCAAAGGGCAAGGTAGGCCGCAAAATAACTGCACAGCCGGATCACCGCAAAGGCACCGCAGTGGGGGTCTTTGAGGATCTCCAGCTTCTTTTCCCGGTCGCCATAGCTGGAAAGGGCATCGCAGGTGTCGGCATAGCCATCCAGGTGGATGCCGCCCGTGACCCAGACCGGGATCAGGCAGAACCCCGCCGCCTTTGCGGGCATCGGCAGGGGCAGAGCGCCGCACAGGCACCACAGCCCGCCAATGACCACCCCGATGAGCGGGAAGGCACACATGGCATACCGCATGTTTTTCTGGTTCCACGCGAACTGCGGCACCGGCAGGGCCGAAAACATGGCAAAGGCCACTGCAATGGTCTGCAATCCAATCATTTTTCCACTCCTTTATAATAGACCGGGATGCCGCACACCACCCGCACCACATGGTCAGCCCGGGCGGCAAGGGCATTGTTCACCTGCGCCAACGCTTTCAGGTAGCGCCCGGTGTCGCCTGCGTAGTCGGCACCGCCGCTGAACACCTCGTTGGAGACCACGATGAGGTGCGCGCATTGTCCGGCCAATTGGTCCAGTCCTTCCAAAATGGCCGAAGCGGCATTTTCTCCCGCCCCGGCGGGGTCGTAGAGCTCGTTGGCGGTCAGGTTGCCCAGATCCTCCAACAGCGCAGTTCCCCGGGCAGGCAGATGGATGTTCTCCAGATGCAGGGGGCACTCCACGGTCTCAAACTGCTTTGCCGCCCGCATCTTCCGGTGCTTTTCCACCCGGGCGGCACACTCGGCATCCCACACCTGCATGGTGGCAATGTAATAGCGCGGGAGTGCGGTTTTCAGCACCAGGCTCTCGGCATACCCGCTCTTGCCGCTGGCGGCACCGCCCAATACCAGCGTCAGCATTGGGGGGTGTACGGCGTAATGCCGCCCTCCGTGAAGGAATAGCAATCGCGGTAAACGGCCAGTGCCATATCCCACAGCGGGATGCTTGCCACCGCTCCGGTACCCTCGCCAAGATGGAGCCCGGCGGTGAGCAGGGGCGCTTTGCCCAGCGCTTCCAGCACCAGCTTTGCTGCCGGTTCGGTGGAGCAGTGGCTGGCAAACACGGCCTTTTCCGCGGCGGGGCAGAGCCGCACCGCGCACAGCGCCGCCACCCCGCTGATGAAGCCATCCATCAGCACGGGCAGGCCTTCCAGCGCACCGCCCAGAAAAACACCGCACAGCCCGGCGATGTCGAACCCGCCCAGCTTGGAAAGCACGTCCAGAGGGTCAGCGGCATCGGGCTGATTCCGCGCAATGCCCCGCCGGATGGCATCCAGCTTGCGGGCAAGCCCCGCGTCGGAAAGGCCCGCGCCCCGGCCTGTCATCCGCTCCACGGGCTGACCCAGCAGAACCGCGGCCACGGCGCTGGAGGTGGTGGTGTTGCCAATGCCCATCTCCCCCGTGGCCAGCAGCTGCACCCCCGCCGCCTTCTGCGCCCGGACAAGCCCGATGCCCGCCGCAATGGCATCCACCGCCTGCTGGCGGGTCATGGCAGGGCCGGTGGTGAAATCCGCCGTCCCGGCGGCAATGCGGCAGTTCTGCACTCCGGGCACCGGCTCCCCGGCCATGCCAAGGTCCACAGGCACCACTTCGCAGCGGGCCGTTTTTGCCATCTGGCAGACACTGGTGCGCCGGGCGGCAAGGTTCCCGGCCACGGCCCGGGTCACGCTCTGGTCCGTCTGGCTCACGCCCTGCGCCACCACGCCGTTGTCGGCGCAGAGCACCAGCACGGCCCGGCGGGAAAACGCCAGCTCTGCCGTGCCGGTCAGGGCGGCGGCATCCTCCAGCATGGTCTCCAGCCTGCCCAGCCCGCCCAGCGGCTTGGCCAGGCTGGCCCAGTGAGCGTGGGCGGCGGTGCGGGCGGTCTCGTCCGGCCGGGTGATCTTGGAAAGAAGCTGTTTCAGTTCAAGCTCTGTCATTGGTCCTGTTCCTCTTGATGATAGTGTGCGGCGGCATCCACGAACCGCCGGGGCAGGGCCGTGCCCGCCCAATACAAATGCGGGAAGCCCGCATAGAAATGCTCATTTGCAAAGCCGCAGTCCCATTGCTTCCCGTTGGGCTTTGCGGCGGTAAAGCCGTTGCCGTTGTCTGTGGAATCCCAGTGGTGGAACTCGTGCACCGGCAGACGCTCCCCGGCGCGGAACAGCATACTGTCGGCGTGGGCAGTCAATGCCGCGTATCCAAACCGCACCAGCCGCCCCACCCGGAAGCCCTGCCCCGGCAGAACGCCTGCCATGGGCCAGCGTTCCCCGTTGGCATCCTCCAGGCTCTGGCCCAGATAGAGAAAGCCCCCGCACTCGGCCACCGTGGGCAGACCGCGCTCCACAGCCCGGCGCACAGAGGCCAGCATGGAGCGGTTCGCGCTCAACTGCCCGGCATACAGCTCCGGGTAGCCGCCGGGCAGATAGAGCCCGCCGATCTGCTCCGGCAGGGCGGAGTCCTGCAGGGGGCTGAACCAGCAGAGCTCCGCCCCCGCCCGCTCCAGTGCTTCCAGCGTTTCGGCGTAGGTGAAGCAAAACGCCGCATCCCTTGCAACGGCAATGGGAACGCGGGGGCGCTGTTCCTCTGTTCCCTGGGGCGGCAGCTCTCCCGCAGGGGGGAGCCGATCTGTGTGCACCAAAGGTGCTGCGCCTTCGGTCAGGGCAAAAAGCTTCCCCCAATCCACCACCAGCGCATCGGCCATCCGGCTGATCTTCTGCTGTAAGTCCGCGATCTCCCCGGCAGTTTTCAGGCCTAAGTGGCGGCTCTCAAGGGCGGCATCCGGCAGGTGGGGCAGATAGCCCAGCACCGGCAGGCCGGTCTCCCGTTCCAGCATGGGAGCCAGCAGAACATACAGATGGGGGGCGCAGTCATTGAGCAGGATGCCCGCCAGATGGCTGGGGGTGCGGAATTGTTTCAGTCCGTTGATCTGGGCCGCCAGCGTCAGGCTGGCCCCTCTGGGCTGGACCACCAGCAGCACCGGCAGGCCCAGCGTATCGGCCAGATGCCAGGCACTGGCGGTATCGCTCACGCCGCCCAGTCCATCGTAAAAGCCCATGGCACCCTCGCACACGGCTGCCCCGTGCCCGGCGGCGGCCTGCGCATAGAGCGCGCGCACCGTCTCCGGTGCGGAGAAAAACAGGTCGAGGTTGTGGCTCTCCACCCCCAGCACGGCCCGGTGAAACATGGGGTCGATATAGTCCGGCCCGCTCTTGAAGGAGCAGGGGTCCTGCCCCCGCCGCTTGAGCGCCGCCAGCAGAGCGCAGGTCAGTGTGGTTTTGCCGCTGCCGGAACAGGGTGCGGCCACAAGAAATTGGATCATTTGCGTTCTCCTGTGATAAGGAAGATGGGGTTATTGGCCATCAGCAGGTGGAGCCTGCCCGCAGGCCGGGTGCGGCTGACCGCGATCTGCGTCACCTCCGCAGCAAGGCCGTGGGCAGTCAGTGCGGCCACGGCGGCGCTCAGCGTTTCCAGCGCAATGGCAGAGATGCAGATGCGGGTGTTCGGATTCCGGGCAAGCACCGTGTCCACCACAGCCTCCATGCCCCCCTTGGTCCCGCCGATGAACACGGCATCCGGGGCGGGCAGGTCAGCCAGCGCAGCGGGGGCGCGGCCCTCCACCAGTGTCAGGTTGCAGGCGTGGAACGTTTCCCGGTTCTGCCGGATGAGCCCGCAGGCCTCCGGGTCACACTCCACGGCATACACATGACCCCGGGGTGCGGCCAGTGCCAGCTCCACGCTCACGCTGCCGGTGCCCGCGCCCACATCCCACAGGGTATCGCCGGGCTGCACGGCCAGCTTGGCCAGCGCCGCCGCCCGCACCTCCTGCTTGGTCATGGGCACCTCTCCCCTGTGGAAAGCTTCATCCGGGAAGCCGGGCACCCGCCGGGGCGGCTGAGGAACGTGTTCCACAAGCAGAACGCTCAGGCTTGCAAACTGCTTTTGCGCAAACTCCTGCGCCGTGCCGAACAGGATCTTCTCCTCTGCCCGGCCCAGCTCTTCCCCCACCAGCACATGGGCATCGCCCAGCCCGGCAGCAGCCAGCCGGCCGCAGAGGGAGGCAGGCGTTTCTGCCCCGCCGGTCAGGAAAAACACAGGCTTTCCCCCGGCTGTCAGGCACTCGGCCACCGGGTCGCAGGCACAGCCGTGGGCCGAGACCAGCTTCCACTCCTGCCAGGAGCGGCCCACCGCAGCGGCCAGCAGCTGAACGCTGGAAAGCCCCGGCAGCACCCGGCAGGAGATGCCAAAGGCCCGCAGCATCGGCAGCAGCTGGGCCGCACCGGAGTAAAACCCGGTGTCGCCGCTGTACACAAGGGCAGCATCCACCTCCGGGTCAGCCGCCAGCGCGGCAAGGACATCCTCAGGCTGATACAGGGCCTTCCGGTGTTCCGTGCAGCCCTGCGGCAGCTGTTCCAGCAGGCGCTTTGCCCCCAGGATCAGTCCGGCGTTCTGCAGGGCGGCAAGGCCCTGCGCGGTCAGGCTTTCCGGCGTGCCCGACCCCATCCCGATGAGTGTGATCATTGCAGCATCTCCTTACAATGTGTCAGGATCTGTTCCGCCGTTTCGCCCTGCTCGGCCGGGCGGCGGATGACGATGAGCTGAGCCCCGGTGTCCTGCGCTGCCCGGGCTTTTTCTTCAAAGCCGCCCGCCGCGCCGCCATCTTTGGTAACGAGGAAGCGGATGGCAAACTGCTCCATCAGTGCCCGGTTCAGCGCATAGGAGAACGGCCCCTGCATGGCGATGATGTTCTTATGGGGGATATCTGCCCCCTCGCAGGCGGCAATGCCCTCCCGGGTGGGCAGGACACGGGGAAAAAGCCGTGCCGGTTCCAGCACAGCAAAGGCAGAAAGCTCCTTGGCTCCCGTGGCAAGCAGGACATTTCCCTGCGTCCGGGCCAGAAATCCCGCCGCATGGGCTGCGGAGGCAAACACCATGCTCCCGGCGGGCAGCGGGCTTTCGGGCCGGAGCAGGCGGCGGTACTCCGTGCCCGCTGTTTTGCAGGCTGCCCGGATGTTCCGGGTGGCCTCCACGGCATACGGATGGGTCGCATCCACGCAGAGGTCAGCCCCCTGCAGCAGGGCGGTCATCTCCTCCGGGGTCAGCCGCCCGCAGTGGACGGTGATGCCGGACCTTTCGCCCTGTTCCTCGGCCCCCAGCGGGGTGGCCACGCTGACCAGTACCTCGGCCCCCAGTGCGGCCAGCTGCTTTGAAAACATGCGGCCCTCGGTGGTGCCGCTGAATACCACGGCCCTCATGCGCGGTACCCCCGCGGCGTGACCATCCGCCCGCTCAGCTGGCGGGTCTGGGCGTTGCCGACAAACACGGTGGTGAACATATCCACCGGGGTGGTTTCCAGCGCAGCCAGCGTCAAAACGCGGCTTTCCTGCCCCTCCCGGCCAATGTTCCGCACGATGCCGCAGACCGTTCCGGGTGCTTTGCCGTTTGCCAGCAGGATGCGCACCGCCCGCGCCAGATAGTCCGGCCGCCCCTTGGAGGAGGGGTTGTACAGCGCGATGCAGAAATCCCCCATGGCTGCTGCCGCCAGCCGCCGCTCAATGACCTCCCACGGCGTAAGCCGGTCAGAGAGGGAGAGCACACAGAAATCGTGGGCCAGCGGGGCACCCAGCACCGCACCGCCGCTCAGGGCGGCGGTCAGGCCGGGCACCACCTCCACCGTCACGTCCGGGAAGTGCTCGGCCAGCTCCAGCAGAGGGCTTGCCATGCCGTAGACCCCGGCATCTCCCGAACAGACCAGCGCCACCGCTCTGCCGCTCCGGGCCGTTTCCAGCGCCCAGCGGCAGCGGTCGATTTCCTTGGTCATGCCGGTGGAATAATAGAGCTTGTCCGGGAAGTAGGGGCGCACCAGATCCAGATAGACCGTATAGCCGCACAGCACCTCGGCTTGCGTTAAGGCGCTCTGCGCCTGTGCGGTCAGAAACCGGGGATCCCCGGGCCCAAGCCCGACAACAAAAACAACATTAGGCATCCTGCCACCTCCAATCCGGGGCAAAGGGACGAAGCGCCAGCGCAAAGGTCACGCCGTTGCCCGCCTGTTTGGGAAGAATGATCGTGCCGCCTGCCGCCAGCACCGCCGCCCGCTCGCAGACATTGTCCACGCCGGTCACGCTCCGGACAAAGGCCGAAGGTGTGAACTGCCCGGGGGCGTTCTGCAGCTGTGCGGCAGAATAGAACTGCACCGGCCAGCCGTGGATTCTGCAAAATTCCAGCAGGCCCGGCTCATCGGCTTTCAGGTCGATGCTGGCTGCCGCCGTGATGCACACTGCTGCAAGGCCGTGGGCCGCGCAGAACTGTGCAAAGGCCGCTTCCAGCTGTGCTGCGCTGGCCCCCCGCCTGCACCCGATGCCCAGCACACCGATCTTCGGGATCAGGTGCAGCGCATCGCCCGCCGGGAAAAGGGTCAGGGCAAAGTCGGCGTGCTCTGCCTCCCCCGCCGGGACCACCCCGGCAGGGGCCTGCCCGGCAATGGGGAATTCCGAGCGGTACCGCACCGGCCCGCCCGCCAGCAGTCTGCTGCTGACGCGCTTGATGCGCTCCGGCTCCAGCACAGCGCAGTTCTGGTGCCTGGCCCACGCATCCACGGCAAACACACCGTTGGCATCGGTGGCCGTGGTAATGACCGGCACCGCACCGCAGACCGCCGCCAGCGCCCGGGCCAGATCGTTGGCCCCGCCCAGATGGCCCGAAAGGATCGGCACCGCAAAATGGCCGCACTCGTCCAGCACCACCACGGCAGGGTCCACCGCCTTGCTCCGGCAGTGGGGCGCAATGGCCCGCACCGCTATGCCCACAGCCCCCACAAAGATCAGGGCATCCGCATGGGCGAACTGCTCCGCAGCCCAATCGGCAAGGCCAGGCCCGCCATGGCCGCAGCGGTCTACGGTGCCGGGCAGGGCACCGGCCAGCTTTTGGGCCAGCGCCAGTCCTTTTTCCGTAAAGGCGAGATAGGCACGGGTCACTGGTCTGCCCCCTTGCGGAACTCCGTCGTAAAGGTTGGGTCGTAGAGCTTGCTCCGCTCATACCGGGTGCCCAGAAACTCCCCCACCACGATGAGCGCCGTCTTGGTGATGCCGTTGGCGCGGGTGCTCCCGGCCAGCGTGCCCACGGTGCAGCGCACCACCTTCTGCTCCGGCCAGCTGGCCTTGTAGACCACGGCGGCAGGAGTCTCCGGCGTGTAGGCTCCGCCTGCCAGCAGGGCCTGCTGCACCTTGTCGATGAGACCGATGGAGAGGAAGATCACCATGGTTGCTCCATGGGCGGCAAGGCTGGCCAGCTTCTCCTTTTCCGGCACCGGGGTGCGCCCCTCCATCCGGGTGATGATCACGGTCTGGCTGATGGTAGGCAGGGTGTACTCTGCGTTCAGCGCCGCCGCCGCCCCGCAAAAGCTGGACACGCCGGGGGTATCATCGTAGGGGATGCCATCCGCATCCAGTGCGTCCATCTGCTCCCGGATGGCCCCATACAGGCAGGGGTCGCCGGTGTGGAGCCGCACGGTGGTCCCGCCTGCGGCTTCCACCCGGCGCATCACGTCCAGCACCTGTTCCAACGTCATCTCGGCGCTGTTGTAAACGGCGCACTCCGGCTTCGCCAGCCCCAGCAGAGCCGGGTTGACCAGACTGCCCGCATAAATGATGCAGTCGGCTTCCTGCAGCAGGGCCGCGCCCCGCCGGGTGATGAGGTCAGGTGCGCCGGGGCCTGCGCCTACAAAATGTACCATCTCAATGCTCCTTCCATTCGTTCAGCAGTTGTGCGGCAGTGTCGGTGGCTCCCAGCGGGCCGTGCTGGTTGGAAAACAGCACCGCCCCCACCCGGAACGCCCCGCAGGCCCGCCGGTCAAGGTGGAGCTGGACTGCCCGCAGCAGGCTTTCCAGCACCGAAGCCCGCAGGCCGGCGCTGTCCAGGAGTTCCAGACAGGCATCGGTGGTGGCAGCGTTCATCAGGGCGGCGCAGACTTCCCGGGAAGCGCCGCAGAGCGCCGCATGGGTGCAGAACAGCTCGGTGCGGCAGTCAGCAGTGTGGGAATGGGTGTTCATAATACCGCCCGCCACCTTGACCAGCTTGCCCACATGGCCCACCAGAAGCACCTCTTCAAAGCGGGCCGCAGCAGCCATATCCAGCGTGTCTCCAATAAAGTTCGAGGTTTTCACCACCGGAACAGCGTGAAACTCCGGGTATCTTTCGTGCAGATAGTCCAGCCCGTAATTGCCGGGGGCCAGGATGAGCCGCCTGGGGCTGCCCGCCCGGAGAGCGGCCTGATTCATTTCCAGCTGGATGGTATCCAGGATCGCCTGCTGGCTCATAGGCTCCACAATGCCGCTGGTTCCCAGCACCGAAAGCCCGCCCTCGACCCCGATGTGGGGGTTGAAGGTGCGCTTTGCCACCTCTTCCCCGCCCTCGATGGAGATGGTCACGGCAAAGCCGCCGGTGTAGCAGGCGCTCTCGGCTTCCCTTTGCAGGGCCTCAGCAATCATCTGCCGGGGCACATGGTTGATGGCAGCTTCCCCCACCGGCTGGTCCAGCCCGGCCTTGGTCACCCGGCCCACGCCCTTGCCGCCGGAGATGCGGATCTCGGTGGTATTGGGCAGCAATTCTACGGCGGCGATCACGGGCAGGCCGGTGGTCACATCCACATCATCCCCGCCGTCCTTCTCAATGGCGCATTCGGCACCGGCTCCGGCGGGGCGGCAGTACAGCGGGGCCACCTCCACCACGATGCCCTTCGGCGTGCGCAGGGCAACGCTCTCCGGGGCATGGCCGGTGAGCAGGAGCCGCGCGGCCCCCGCCGCACCCAGCGCCGCGCAGGTGCCGGTGGTGTACCCGCAGCGGAGCAGCTTCTGCCCACTGCGGACGTAATGTTCAAACTTTGGCCCGGCAGGCTTTTCCGGACCGAACACGGCCTCGTACTGCTCCTTGGTCAGGCTGTACAGCGCCCGGATGTTCTCCGGGGCAAAGGCCTCCTTTGGGGTCAGCACCCCCGAAACGCTGTGCGGGAACACGCAGACCACCGCATCCGCGATCTTCTGCGCCATGTCCAGCTCGTGCAGGCTGACGATCACGGCCAGCCCCTGCTCATGGGCCAGCTTCTGCAGGATGGTCAGCAGCTCGATCTTTCCCTTGACATCCAGAAAAGAGGTCGGCTCGTCCAGCAGCAGAACTCCGGGCTGCTGGCAGATGGCACGGGCCAGCAGAACGCGCTGGCGCTGGCCGTCGCTGATGCAGTTGAAATCCCGGCCCGCCAGAGGGAAAGCCCCCACCAGTTCCAGCGCGTCCCGCACGGCCTGCCGGTCGGCATCGGACAGGATGCCCAGCCGCCCGGTATAGGGGATGCGTCCGGCGGCGGCAAACTCAAAGCAGGAAGTCAGCTCGGTGCGGCGGGTATGGGGCAGCATCAGGGCCAGCTTCCGAGCCCGGGCTGTGCCGGTGTAATCGGTCAGGCTGCGGCCATCCAGCAGGACAGCCCCGCCCAAGGGGGCCAGCTGGCCCGCCAGCGTTTTGAGCAGGGTGGATTTTCCCGCGCCGTTTGGCCCGATGAGGGCCAGGATCTGCCCCGGCACCGCCCCCAGCGTGATGCCGGAGGCAAGGGGCGCGCTGCCATAGCCGATGGCCAGTTCTTTCGTTTCACAGAGGTATTTCATCGCACACCCTCCTGACCCCGGCGCACCAGCAGCCAGATGACCACCGGTGCACCAAATACTGCCGTTACGGCGCTGATCGAAAGCTCGGTGGGGGCAAACATACTGCGGGCGATGAGGTCGCACAGCAGGCAGAAGGCCGCCCCGCCCAGGCAGCACCCGGGCAGCACCACCAGCGGCCTTGCGCTGCCGAACAGCTGCTTGACCAGATGGGGCACCGCGATGCCCACAAAGGAGATGGGCCCCGCAAAGGCCGTGACACAAGCGGCCAGCAGGCTGGAAAGCAGCACCAGCAGCCGGGAAAAGGCTTTGACATTGATGCCCACGCTCCGGGCGTAGGCCTCCCCCATCTGGTAGGCGGCCATGGGCTTGGAAAGGCAGAACGCTGCCGCCAGAGCGGGCAGCACCACCAGCGCCGCCGCCCGCACATTGCCCCAGGTCATGCCGGAAAAGCTGCCCTGAGACCAATTGTGGAGGTTGACGATGTTGCTGTCCTGGGCAAAGGCCACCACAAACTCCGTGACGGCCGAACAGATGTAGCCGATCATTACGCCGCAGATCACCAGGATGCTCATCCGCTGCACCCGCCGGGAGACCGCCAGCACAAAGGCCATGGAGGCCATGGCCCCCGCAAAGGCGGCAGTGATCAGGGTAAGGGAGCTGGTGAGCAGGCCATGGTTCAGAAAAGCCACCATGACCAGTGCCACGGCCAGCTTGGCCCCGCTGGAAATGCCCATGACAAAGGGCCCTGCAATGGGGTTGGCAAAAAAGGTCTGCAACAGGTAGCCCGCCGCCGAGAGCGCCGCCCCCAGCAGCACCACCATCACGGCCCGGGGCAGGCGCAGCTGGGTGATGATGCCCACGCTCAAAGCGTCCTGCCCGCGGCCGGTCAGGGCCGCCAGCACTGCCCCCGGTGTCAGGGACACACTGCCCCAGAACAGGTTGGCGGCAAACAGCACCGCCAGCAGCAGGGCAAGGATGCCGTAAGAAAGGATCAGGCGCTTTTTGCTGGTCATAGGTTACTCTACTTTCCTCAGAAATTGCAGGTCGGCGGGGTCGTTCTCCGTAAAGACACGGTGCAGATCGAGCACAAAATCGACCAGCGCCGTACTCTGCTGGAAAAAGCTCTGGGTGGTGCACCAGACACTGCCGCTCTGCACGGCCTTGAACTCGGCCAGCAGGGGGCATTTTGCCACCAGTTCCTCCGTGGTATGCACCACGCCCTCAATGGTACTGTTGTAAAGGAGCACATCCGCATCCTTTGCACCGGCATAAAAATCCTCCAGCGGCAGGTTCATGGTGGAAAGGTTGTTGCCGTTGTCGGTCAGGTCCGCAAAAACATAATCACCGCCCGCCATCTCGATCATCTGGGCCACATAGTCGCCGCCCTTGCGCACATTGGCAAGGTTATTGGCTGTAATGGAGAAAAAGGCACAGCGCTTGCCGGTGGGAGCCTGCTCGGCCAGCGGTGCAAGGCGCTCCACCTGCCGGGCGAATTCCTGTTCCGCCAGCTCCTCTTTCCCCAGCAGGATGCCCCAGAACTTGAGCCATTCCAGCCGGGCCAGCGGGCCGCTCTCATAGCTGGAGCGCTCCACCAGCACCGGGATGCCGAACCGTTCCAGCTGCTCCTTGACCTCCGGGGTGTGGTAGATCATGGTGTTCTCAATGGCAAGGCCGCAGTTGGCCGCAAGGATCTTTTCGTAGTCCGGGGCGCTGTACTTGCCCGCATAGGCAATGCGCCCGTCCTCCATGGCGGCTCTGGCCTCATCCAGATACCAGCCCTCCGCTTGGGTACCGGAAAGGGTCACGCTGTCCAGCCCATCCAGCGCGAGGAACAGGTCCATCACCGAGGTGGAGACAAGGTAGATGTTCCGGATGGGCTGACGCAGCACCGTCACGCTCTCGGGCAGGCCTTCCACCTCAGCGGCATCCTCCGGGGTCACAAGGAACTGCTCCCCCGATTCGGTCAGGGTCAGCATGGTATAGCCGCCCTCATAGCAGTCGGCAGTAAACTGTGTGGCGTAATCCAGCGGACATGCATGGTCAAAGACCAGTTCCTCTGTGCTGGCGGGCGCTGTCTCGGAGGCGGCGCAACCCGACAGGGCCAGTACTGTAGCAGGCAGAACGCGCAGGAATTGTTGTCTCGTCAGTTTCATCAGTTCAGCGCAAAGGTCAGCGTATACTCGATCTCATGGGGGGTGCTCATGGCTACGGTATCGGCAGTGACAGCCAGCGGGGTGCCCAGTGCAGAAACAGGGATCTCAAAGGTGGAGTTGCCCTCGGTGTTGGTGGGCAGATACTTCTCGCCGTCCACGATCATGTAATCATAATTGGGGCTGCTCCACAGGATGACAGCGGTCATTTTGCCGTCCGCCACGGTCAGGGCGGCAGGGCTTTCCACAGTGGCACGGCCAGAGCCGCCCTCCAGGGTCACATTCACGCTGTATTCACCGTCCGCAGGGGTCTCGGTAGCTTCCTCAGCCTTGGGCTGTGCATTGCGGATGCTCACAGTGTGGTCATACCACTTGCCCTTGGTCCCGAGGAGTGCCAGCTGGAAGTCCTGGTCCACAGCGGCCACGGGGATATCATAGCCGTAGACCTCTTCCGAGGTGCCATCAGAGTAGGTGACGGTGTCGGTGGTGGGCAGCAGCCAATCTGCCTTGTTGGCCTCGGCATCGGCAGCCATGCCAACATACAGGTTGACGATCTTCTTGGAAGTCAGACTGACGTGGAAGGTCATCTGCCCGTTCTCCACGGTCAGGGTTCCCATGCCATTGCAGGCTTCGTTGGCGTGGAACATGCCGCTGTCGGTGTCGAACTCAGCCGTGTACACGCCGTCCGGCAGGGCGGCTTCGGCAGGTTCGGATGCGGCAGCGCTCACGGCAGAAGCGGCTTCCGAGCTGGCAGCAGAGGAAGCAGTGGAAGAAGCCCCGCCGCAGCCGGTGAGGACGGCGGCCAGCATCAGAGAAGCAACGGACAGGGAAACAAACTGTTTGCAGTGCATAAACAAAATACCTCAAAAATTCAGAATTTGAAATGGGAGTGTTTCTCCTCATGCGGGGAAGCTCTCCATAAAAAATGCCCGAAAAGATCTCTCCCTTCGGGCATTGAAATGCAGAATATTAGCCGTTCAGGGAATCAATGGCGGCTTTGGTGTGCTCAATGTAGCGCTGCTGGATGTCCTCGATCTCACCCAGACCGGCGATCTGGCACTCCACGGACGCGAAGTCACCGGAGGCCTGGAACTGGCTCAGCCAGGAATCGTCATCCGCACCGGCCATATCGTTGTTGGCGTGGTCACCGGCAACGACCATCAGGGGGCGCAGGATGACCTTGGTGTAACCGGCGGCCTTGACAGCCTCGATGACGTTCTCGCAGGCGGTCTCCTCGGGCTCACCCTCCACCGTGCCAATGAACACGTTGCTGTAGCCCAGGGTCTGCATGGCGGTCTGCATCTGGCTGTAGCTCACCTTTGCGGTGTGGGAGGTGCCGTGGCCCATAAAGACAAAGGCGACCTTCTCCTCAGCAGCGGCCTCCAGGCTGTCGAAACCGGCATCCTTCACAGCGGCAGCGGTAACGGCCTTGGCAACAGCTTCCTTGTCGGCGTTGATGACCGCAGCGTCGGCACCAACCTCGCCCAGCAGGGGCTCGGCAACGGCGACGCTCTCGAACTTGTCCTTGTACTCGTCGATCATCTCCATCATCTCGTCGTACTCTGCACCGTGCATCAGGTGGGTGGGCTGGACGACCAGGTTCTTCACGCCGTTGGCCACAGCGCGGTCCAGAGCCTGCTGCATGTTGTCGATCTTCTCGCCATCGCGGGCCTGAACATGGTTGATGATGATCTGTGCGGTGAAGGCGCGGCGGACAGACCAATCGGGATAAGCGGCCTGCAGCGCATCCTCGATGCCCTTGATATCCTTCACTCGGCTGTCGTTGAAGGAGGTGCCGAAGGAGACCACCAGCAGCTCATTCTCGCCGATGTCGTCCTGATTGCGGCTGTCGTCCTTGGAGGCATCGCCGGTGTCGCGGCCAAAGTAGTCAGGGTCAGCCTCTTCGCCCTCGACCAGCTCCTTCTGGGCATCGGTCAGGGCATCCCATGCGGCCTTAGCGGCCTCACACTGGGCATCGGTGTCATCGGTGCGCTCCTGCACATAGATGGCATCGATCAGGTCTGCAACGTTCTTTGCGGCCAATTCGTCAGCCTCCTCGCCGGAAACCTCGCTGCTGGCAGCAGATTCTGCCGTGCTGGAAGCAGTGGTGCTGCTTGCGGCACCGCCGCAGCCGGTCAGTACACCGGCGCAGAGGGCCAGAGCGGTCAGAGCGGCCGCTGCTTTGTGGATGGTGCGTTTTCTCATTTTTGTTCGTTCCTTTCCTGTTTTTGAACATGATTTTTGCTGAACAGAAGGTACAGGAAAGAGTGCCCGGCAAAACAAAAGGGGCCTTTCTGCTTGCGGGATGGCAAAGCAAAAAGGCCCTTTTCAGTTTTTTCAGGCTTTTTGGGTACAACCAATTCCTCGTGATCTGGGGCTTGCGCCCCCGTACCAACAGCGGGCAGGTTTCCTGGCTGAAAGCTCAACATCCACCGCCGCCTTCCCGGAACATACGTTCCAGTGACCGGTGCAGCTGCACCCTGGCGGTAAACTCCCTTATCACAGTGACGAGATCGTGCGGGATTTGCACCCGCTTCCCTTTTAACGTGCCTGCCCCCGGCCAGAGCCGCGGGCGGTACGCACCTGCTGTTTTCTATTCAGTTCGCTGTTCAGTATAACATACTCAACGGAGGAATGCAATCACCACTCCGGGGAAACTTCCGGGCTCACAGGCGGTGTTTTTTCCCCGATCAGGGCCACCGCCACATCGTTGACATTGGTGCCCGTTGCCCCGGTGATGATCAGGCCATCCACTGCTTTCAGGGCGTGGTAGGAATCGTTGTTCTGCAAAGCAGCGTATCCGCTCCAGCCCCCGGCCTCCAGCGCGGCAAGGGTATCCCCATCCACATAGCCGCCGGCGGCATCGGTGGGGCCGTCTGTGCCATCGCTGCCCACAGAGAACACCGCCGCGTTCAGCCCGGCAATGGCAGGCGCGGCCGCGAGGGCCAGCTCCTGATTTCTTCCGCCAAGCCCTTTTCCGGTCAGGTGAACGATGGTCTCGCCGCCCGCGATGTAGGCCAGCTTTTTCCCCTGCCCTGCCTGGGTGCGGACAATGGAGCCAAGAAAGCTGCCTGCTTCCCGTGCTTCGCAGCAGAGTTGGTCGGTCAGGAGAACCGGTTCATATCCCAGATTCCGGCAGGCACTGGCTGCGGCACGGCAAAGCTCCCGCACGCTGCCGGTGATCCGGGTGGTCACATTGTCCAGCGTTTTGGGCGTTTCCTGCGCCAGCAGGGCCCGGGCCTGTGCTGAGAGTGCCAGATGATACTTTTCGGCAGCGGCAAGCGCCTGGGCGCAGGTGGAGGTATCCGGCACCGCCGGGCCGCTGGCGATCATATCCAGCGGGTCCCCCAGAATGTCGCTCAGCACGATGCTGAACACCTGCGCAGGGGCACAGCGCTGCGCGAACCGCCCGCCCTTCACACCGGAAAGTCGCTTGCGGATGGTATTCATCTCCACAATGTCGGCCCCGCTGGCCAGCAGCTGGCTCGTGATGTCCTGCAGCTCTGCCCCGGAAACGAGCGGCTGCTCGAACAGCGCACTGCCGCCGCCGGAAAGCAGGAACAGCACCGTATCCCCGGCAGTCAGCCCCTGCACCAGCGCCAGCGCCTTTTGGGTGGCCGCAAAACCGTTTGCATCCGGCACCGGGTGGCCCGCCTCATAGCAAGCCACCCCGGGGATCTCACCTTTCACATGGCCGTACTTGGTCACGACCACGCCGCCATCCACCCGGCCCAGCGTTTCAACCGCCGCGTGTGCCATCTGCCAGGCCGCCTTGCCCGCCGCCACCAGAAGCACCCGGCCCTTCCCGGGCCGGAGATCCCGCAGCGCGCGGCGCACCGCCTCATCCGGCAGAACAGCGTTCAGGCTGGAACGAAGGATCACATCCGCATCCCGGCGCAGTGCAGCATTCATAGACTCGCCCTCCTTGCAGCGGTGCCCGCCCCTCCGGGACAGCGCACCAGAAACAGCCGAATAAAAAATCAAGACCGACGATCTCTTTTGAAATCGTCGGTCTTGTTTCAATCCGAGTGGCGAGAATCGAACTCACGGCCTCTTGAACCCCATTGTGCTTCTCTCGAAAACACAATGTACAATCCGATACTGCCTAGACTCAGTATCGTTAAATTTCAAATATATTATATCATTCTGTTTCATTGGATGTCAAGACGTTTCATTCCTTTTGTGGTCAAATTGTGGTCAAACGACCCCGACAAATGACTTTTCTCCCCCAGCTAAGTTACATCGCGCAATTTCGATTTTCATCAATCGAAGTTGCGCTTTTTGTTTGCACGAATTATCTATAAGGAGGATTTGTCAACCATGTCAATGAACCATCGTTGTTTTTTCATCCTTGACAGAATTGTATGACCCTTGACTACTTTTACGGACAGGCCGGAGAACTCTTTTCGTTCTTCCGCATTCCAAAGGCTCTTTTTCAGGAGCAGCAGTTTCAAGATCTGTCAACCGATGCAAAAACTCTGTACGGCATCCTGCTTGACCGTATGAGCCTTTCTGTTAAAAATGAATGGTTTGACAAAAAAGGTCGAGTGTTCATCATCTTCACGATTGAGGATGTCAAGAGGACTTTACGTTGCGCAGACAACAAAGCGACCAGACTGCTCCGGGAACTAGAAGAATTTGGTTTGATTGAACGAAAACGTCGAGGGCAAGGAAAGCCATGTTTGGTGTATGTGAAAAACTTTTCGGCAGAATCTTCAAAGGAGAGTGTCAAGAATCGTGATAATGACGATTCTTGTGGCTCTAAAATCGCTTGTCAAGACCCGGTAAAATCACGAGGTATTAAGAAAAAAGAGAATAAAACAGAGATGAATAATACGAATCTTATCCTTTCCGACGAATCGGAGAAGATGAAGAATCGTGAACTGCTCGAAGAATATTTTTCACACTCTTTGGAGATAGACCTTCTTCTCCGGCTTTACCCGGATGATGAAGATACCCTCTATCAAATCGTGGATTTACTGGTAGACACCTGTGCCACCAAACGCAAGATGCTACACATCGCCGGGGACGATAAGCCCGCCGAGGTGGTACGCAGCCGGTTTATGAAGCTGAACGCCGACCATATCTGCTTTGTGCTGAAGTGCCTTGCAGAGAACAGCAGCCCGATCCGAAACATGAAACAATACCTGCTCGCTTCTCTGTACAATGCACCCACCACCATGCAGCTTTCCTACCAGAACCAAACTAACCACGACTTAGCGATGCGGGGGTGATGAGAATTTCAAAGAAAGCAACCACGATTGCCATCGTCAACCAGAAGGGCGGCACCGGCAAGACCACCACCTGTGAAAATCTTGGCATCGGGCTGGCGATGGAGGGCAAGAAAGTCCTGTTGGTGGACGCTGACCCGCAGGGCAGCTTGACCATCAGCATGGGCTGGCAGCAGCCCGATGAACTGCCCACCACCCTTTCCACCCTGATGGCAAAAGCCATGAACGACCAGCCCATTCCGCCCGGTGACGGCATCCTGCACCATGCGGAGGGCGTTGACCTGATTCCTGCCAACATCGAACTGGCAGGGCTGGAAGTCTCCCTTGTCAACTGCATGAACCGGGAAAAGATGCTGAAACAGGTGTTGGAAGGTGCAAAGCACGAGTACGATTTCATTCTGTTGGACTGTACCCCTTCCCTTGGGATGCTGACCGTGAATGCACTGGCAGCAGCGGACACTACCCTGATTCCTGTGCAGGCGCAGTATCTGTCGGCAAAGGGTCTGGAACAGCTTTTGCAGACCGTGCAGAAGGTCCGACGGCAGATCAACCCAAAACTGAAAATCGAGGGCATTTTGCTTACCATGACCGACAGCCGCACCAACTACGGAAAGCAGATCAGCAATCTGATCCGGCAGGCATACGGAAAACACTTGAAAGTGTTCGACCAGACCATTCCCCGGTCTGTCCGTGCTGCGGAGATCAGTGCCGTGGGCAAGAGCATTTTCCAGCACGACCCCAAGGGCAAGGTGGCAGAAGCCTATAAATCTCTGACCGAGACTAACTATTAAAAGTCAAGCCCTAAAATGAAAAAATCCGCCAACCATCCGCTGCCCATGACAAACATCATTCAAATGCTGGCCTTGGAGTAGCGAGGGTGACGGAGAGAACAGCAAAGCAAGCCCAGCCAACCCTCGCAAAAACAGAATAGCATTTGAATGCTTCGGTTTGTCAAGGGTTCGCTGCGCCAGCTAAGTTGTTCTTAGGTTTAACTCAGGCTCTGGAGAAAATCAAGTGACGGCAAGATATGCTTTACCGGACTTCTGCAAAGCGTAAATCAGTCGTACGAGTTTCTTTGTGGCATGAGATAGGGCAACATTGTAGTGCTTGCCTTCAGCTTGCTTTTTGGTAAGGTATTCAGTAAAAACGGGATTCCAGTAACAGACGTATTTGGTTGCAGTGTAAAGAGCGTATCGAAGATAACGAGAGCCACGCTTTTCCATGTGTGCATAGCAGTTTGTGAGTTTTCCTGACTGGTATGTGGAGGGAGAACATCCAGCATAAGCCAAAACTTTGTCAGGAGAGTTAAAATTCGAAAAATCCCCTACCTCTGCAAGAATCATCGCAGCAGAATGAAATCCCATTCCGGGAATCGAAAGGATCGGCGGTTTCAATTCATCCATGATTTTCCGAATGGCATCTTCAATTTCATTGATTTCGGAGGTAAGTTCTTGAATGAGCTTAATGGTGTGCTTTAATTCCAAAGACTTAGCAGGCATAACAGAACCAATGGATGTTCTGGCTGCATCTCGGATATGAGTAGCTTTATCTTTTCGGTAATGGCCTCTGGATGTTTTCACGAGAATATTAGCTAATCTGGTCAGATGAGCTTCTGAAATCTGCTTTGCACCGGGATACTCACTGAGAAGTGCGTAGATTGAAGTGCCGTGGATAGACGAAACAAGCTGTTCCAATTCCGGAAACAGGATTGTAACCAATCTGGACACCGACTGCTTTAGTTTAGCGCGTTCCTGAACTTTATCAAATCGGTATCTCGTGAGTGACTTTAGTTCTTCGTTGTGATATGCTGTATCTGTGTAGGACTTGAGGTCTACATCGGACAACAGCATAGTTGCAATCGTTTTTGCATCCACACGATCGGTTTTAGTTTTGCGAAGACTGAGGCTCTTTCGATACAGGTTGGTATGCAAGGGATTCATGACATAGACGGGCAGATCATTGTCAAGAAGAAACCCAAGGATGTTGTAGCTATAATGTCCGGTAGCCTCAAGCCCTACTTTTATTTTGTCTGATTTTTGAGAACAGTCTTGGATTGTTTGTAGCAGACTTTTGAAACCATCCATGTTGTTGGGAATGGTAAAGCAATCGACAAGGGTCGTTCCTTCCGAATCGAGAATGCAACAGTCATGCTTATCTTTGGCAACATCAATTCCGACACAGACCATTTTATACCTCCGTTATATTATTCAATGCTGCTTAGGACCACAGACTTCTTTGCTCTTGTAACCTCGTTCTAAATAAACCGTCTGGCGGTATCTAACTGATTAACATTTCAACAAAGAAGCTGTGGTTGGAGCCTTCGTCAAACCGTCTTTGCGGTAGGAGGTGTTCACCAATCCACAGCATCCCATACAGTGTAGCATACCGCTGGAGAGCGGTCTATAAATACTACTCTTTTATAATACGAGGAGTTTTTCGTGTCCGGGGATCGTGCGGTAGCGGATATTTTGTGGAAAGCTGTCGAAATGGCAGGTGTTCCGCGTTGTGGGTATCCACTTTTGGCTCAGAATGGTAAAAATTCCGGAAATTCGATTGACAAATCCGAATATTTATCGTATAACCTATATATGGGAACAATTCCGGAGGGAATGCGGAACTCGTGCCCCTGCCCGTTCCTGTCGGAGGAACCACGGTCTGGTTCTGGTGCCGGTGCACTTGGCTTGGTGCAGACGGTAAGTATAGATTGATTTGAAAGAGAGGAATCCCCGTTATGATGAACAATGAGATCAAAATGCCCGCTAGCTTTGCTGCGATCGATGAGAACGAAATGGTGTACCTGCAGGGTGGCGCAACCACCGAGGCTACCGCTTGGGACGTGTTCCTGAACGTTGGCAAGCTGTTCAACTACATCGCCCGCGTGTTCTCCGCAGGCAGCTCCATCGTCAACAACATCAATGTTATCGTGACCACCTTCCAGACCCTGAGCACCTTCAGCCTGACCGCTAAGAACTAAGGTTTGGGCCAAAACCGAATCAGCATTCACAGGGCATCCGCTCCGGCAGGCGCGGGTGCTCTTTTTTGCTGCACAGGGCGGGAAGGCATTCGCCCCCAAATGCAGGAAAGCAGCCGTTTTTCTGCAAAGCGGGCGGATTGTCCATTGACAAGGCTCAAGAGGGTGTCGTATACTAACGGTGCCTTGCAAGAAACCCCGCATCCGCGGAATAAAAGAGGAGAGAGAATATGAAAAATAACAACAGCAGCATCAAACCCGTTGTCGCTGTCGGTATCGGCGCGGCATTGTTCTTTGTTCTGGGGCGTTTTGTGGCCATTCCCAGCCCGGTGCCCAACACCAACATCAGCCTGCAGTACGCCGTTCTGGCCCTGCTGGCTGCCATGTACGGCCCCGTGGCCGGCGGCCTGATCGGCTTCATCGGCCACACCCTCATCGACCTGTCCTGGGGCGGCAGCCCCTGGTGGAGCTGGGTCATCGCCTCCGCCTTTGTGGGCGTTGTGGTGGGCCTGTTCTCCAAGAAGCTGAACCTGCAGGAAGGCGAGTTCAGCAAGAAGCAGGTGGCTTTCTTTGCGCTGGCCAATATCGTGGCCCATCTGCTGGCCTGGATCCTGGTGGCCCCCGTGCTGGATATTGCCATCTACGCCGAGCCCGTCAAGAAGGTGTTTGCACAGGGTGCATTTGCCGCAGTGTCCAACAGTATCACCGCTGTGGTGGTGGGCGGCCTGCTGGTGCTGGCTTACACCAGAACCATCGCCAAGAAGGGCTCTCTGGATCAGGAGTGATCCCCGCATGAAACCCGGCCTTTCCATCTGCGCCGTCCGGCCCGTTGGAAAGGCTTTTTTGATGAACAGCTGAGGTACCATACCCATGGCAGAACGTAAACCCATCATCTCATTCCGCAACTTTTCCTTCCAGTACCGGGCCCAGAAGCGCCCCACCCTGACCGATATCAATCTGGAGATCTACCCGGGTGAGCGGGTGCTCATTGCGGGCCCCTCCGGCAGCGGCAAGAGCACGCTGGCGGGGTGCATCAACGGGCTGAACCCGTTTTCCAACCCTGGCGCGTGCACCGGCACCCTGACCGTGGACGGTGTGGATGCGCCTCACAGCAGCCTCTTTGAGCTTTCGGCCCATGTGGGCACGGTGCTGCAGGACCCGGACGGCCAGTTCATCGGGCTGACCGTGGGCGAGGACATTGCCTTTGCACTGGAAAACAGCTGCACCCCGCAGGATGAGATGCACGCCATCACCCGCCATGCTGCTGAGCTGGTGGGCATCGAGAACCATCTTGGCTATGCACCGCACGAGCTTTCGGGCGGGCAGAAGCAGCGGGTGAGCCTGGCGGGCGTGATGGTGGATCAGGTCAAGATCCTGCTCTTCGATGAGCCGCTGGCCAACCTCGACCCCGCCACCGGCAAGCAGGCCATTGAGCTGATCGACGAGATCCAGAAAAAGACTGACACCACAGTGCTCATCATCGAGCATCGGCTGGAGGATGTGCTCTGGCGGAACGTGGACCGCATCGTGCTGGTGAACGACGGCAACATTCTGGCAGACCTGCGCCCGGACGAGCTGCTCTCGGGCAGCCTGCTGGCGGAAAACGGCATCCGGGAGCCGCTGTATGTCACGGCTCTGCGCTATGCCGGGGTGGATATCACTCCGGACAAGCACCCCGCCCATGTGGACAGTCTTGTGCTGGACGATACCGACACCCAAAAGCTCCGGGATTGGTTCACGGCCCGGCCCCGGCCCGCCGCGCAGCCGGAACGGGAGCCGCTGCTGGAGGTAAAGGGCCTGAGCTTTGGTTATCAGAAGGGCCAGCAGACCCTGCGGGATGTCAGCTTCTCGATCGGCAAGGGGGAGATGGTGAGCATCGTGGGCCGGAACGGCGCGGGCAAATCCACCCTCTCCAAGCTCATCTGCGGCTTCGAGACCCCGGATGCGGGCGAGATCTTCCTGAACGGCAAGCCGCTGGCTGAGGAGAACATCCGCCGCCGCGCCCAGCACATCGGCTATGTGATGCAGAACCCCAACCAGATGATCTCCAAGACCATGATCTACGATGAGGTGGCTCTGGGTTTGCAGCGCTCCGGCCTGACCGAGGAGCAGATCCGGGAAAAGGTGGAGGCGACCCTCAGGGTCTGCGGCCTGTATCCTTTCCGGAACTGGCCCATCTCGGCACTGAGCTTCGGCCAGAAAAAGCGGGTGACCATTGCCAGCGTGCTGGTGCTTGACCCGGAGCTCATCCTTCTGGATGAGCCCACCGCCGGGCAGGATTTCCGGCACTATACCGACATCATGGAGTTCCTGCGGGGCCTGAATGCCCGGGGTGTGACGGTGGTGATGATCACCCATGACATGCACCTGATGCTGGAATACACCCGCCGCGCGCTGGTGTTCTGCGATGGACGGCTCATTGCCGACCGCACCGCGGCCGCCGTTCTGTGTGACCCCGCGCTGGTGGAACAGGCGGCCCTGAAGGAGACCAGCCTGTACACGCTGGCCAACCGCTGCGGCATTGCACCCGCGCAGGAATTTGTAGAACGCTTTATTGAGCAGGACCGGGAGGTGAGAGAGGGTGGCTGCTAAGACCGTTTTGAATTATCTCCCCCGGGAGAGCGTCATCCACAAGATGACCGGCACCACCAAGCTGGCGTTCTTCCTGCTGTTCACCTTTGCCAGCATGATCACCTACAACACCTGGGTGCTGCTGGGCCTGTTGGTGGTCAGCCTGCTGGCCTTCAGGCTGAGCCGGATCAAATTCCGGGAAGTCCGGTTTATGATGACCTTCATGCTGGTGTTCCTGCTGCTGAACAACCTGTTCATCTTCCTGTTCGATCCCAATCAGGGTACCACCCTGTACGGCACCCGCACGGTGCTCTGCCACCTGTTCTGGCGGTATGACCTGACAGCGGAACAGCTGTTCTACATGATCAACATCAGCCTGAAATATTTTGTGGCCCTGCCGGTGGCCATCCTCTTTATCTCTGCCACCGACCCCAGCGAGTTTGCTGCCAGCCTGAACAGCATCGGCATCTCGTATAAAGTCGGCTATTCGGTGGCCATTGCCCTGCGCTACATCCCCGATATCCAGCGCGACTACCACAGCATCAGCCAGGCCCAGCAGGCCCGCGGCGTGGAGCTGGGCAAAAAGGAGCCCTTCTTCAAGCGGATGAAGAACTCTGTCAACATCCTGCTGCCGCTCATCCTGACCAGCCTGAACCGCATCGACACCATTTCCAATGCGATGGAGCTGCGCGGCTTCGGCAAGAACAGCAAGCGCACCTGGTATACCCAGCGCCCCTTTGCCCGGCGGGACTTCGTTGCCCTGGGCGTGGGCGCGGCCCTGCTGCTCATCAGCCTGACCGTGACCATCCGCTTTGGAAGGTTCTATAACCCATTCCTCTGAACAAAAAGGCATCCCCGCACTTCCTGTTTCGGCAGGCCGTGCGGGGATGTTTTACTTTTACAGAACGTTGGTTCAATGATGCCGCAAGAAAGAGGGGGCTCTGTTACGCCGCGTCCACGAACTCCTCCGGGTCTTCCACGGCATCGGTGATGGTCTCCTCCGCGTCATCGGAGGAGTCGGCAGGCTGCTCCGGGTGGAGCAGGGCATTGAGCAGGTCACGGAAGTCAATCAGGCTGTCGTCCACCTGCTGGTTCCGGGCCAGCAGGTCCTGCACCATGTCGGGCTTGTCAGTGATGAGGTCATCCACGCCCAGCTCCAGCATGTGGGTGGCGACCTTTTCGCGGTCGATGGTCCAGGCAGACACAGTCTTGCCCCGCAGATGGACGGCGTTGACCATGCCGGAGGTGATAAAGGTGGTCTCCACGCTGAAAAAGTCGGCATCGGGCAGGTCGTAGTAGTTGCCTACGCCCAGAGCCAGAATGTAGCCGGTGGGGTACTCAGGGGCCAGCGCCTTGACCTTGTGCAGGGTCTCGTAGCTCTGGGAGGTGATGACGCAGTTGGAGCTGTCGAAGCCGTATTCCCGCAGCAGGCGTACGGTCTCAGCCTCCAGAGCAGGGGTGGCGGCGCTGGGCTTGATCTCCACGTTCAGGCCGATGCGGCCCCGGCAGAGCTGCAGCACCTGTTCCAGGGTGGGGATCCGGGTGTCGGCAAAGCGGCTGCTGAACCAGCGGCCTGCGTCCAGCTGTGCCACCTCGGTATAGGTCAGATCGTAGACCTTTGCGTTTTTGCCGGTGCAGCGTTTCAGGTTTGAATCGTGGGTCACAACGACCACGCCGTCGCTGGTCATCTGCACATCCAGCTCGATGCGGTCGCCGCCCTTGAGGATGGCCGACCGGAAGGCGGGAAGGGTGTTTTCCGGGGCCACGGTGCAGTCACCCCGGTGGAAGGTGACCAGCGGGGTCACGCCGCCTACGGCGGTGAGCAGGGCATCGTCCTGAGGCAGAGCGTAGAGGTAGACTGCCATCAGCCCGGTGGCCAGCGTGACCCCGGCCACCGCAGCGGTGAGCAGGGGCCAGCCGCCAAAGCGGTGCGGCTTGCCCTCCGGCAGCGCTTCCGGCGGGCAGTCACGGCAGCAATCATAGAGGAATGCGATGATGGTGCACTGGGCCGTGGTGACCTTGCAATCCAGCAAAAAGCCGAAGAAGGGGATCTCCACCAGATACAGCGCGCGGGCGAGCAGCAGCATGGCGCGGGTGCTCCGTAGGCCGATCAGCGCTGCCACGCTGTAAACCAGCAGGGAAGCTCCGAAAAAGACCAGAACAGACCGGACCAGCGCACTGAGGTTCCACCGCAGCAGCACACCGGCCAGCCGGGGCAGCTGTGCCCTGACATGGGAAGCGCTCTCCTGAACGGCTTCCCACAGGCTTTTGCGTTCCAGCGTGAAGAGGGGGAGCACCAGGACCCAGAACAGGGTGAACAGGAACGCCGCACCCAGAATGAGAAGAAAAAGCACCAGATAGAGCGGCTTTGCCCGGACAAGCCCAAGGATGTACTCCGGCACAGCCAGCTGAGAGATATAGTTGTAGGTCACGAATACATCTGTAAAGGGGATGAGCAGGGCGCAGTAAAGCAGGATGGGCCAGTTTTTGGGGAGCAGGATATGGCGGATATCCCCCAGCGACCGGACGAACAGGGAAAAAGGACGCAGTGTTTCGCCCCGGCGGGCCAGCGCAAACCCGTGCAGGAGAATGGAAAAGCCGTACAGGTTCCAGAACGCCGCCAGAAGGACGATGAGCACGATCCCGCCTAAAATGGTCGGTGAAGTAAAGATCTGATGTGCGTTGTTGTTGGTCAGGTAGTTCACCGGCGAGCAGCGCAGTGTCAGCGACCAGATGCCATTCATGGCGGGCAGAAACAAAAGATAGGTCAGGGCTTTGTACACCAGCACGGCTGTCAGAACGGCAGCGGAGGCCCGGTGCAGCAGGGTCAGGGCATGGCTCCGGGTGTCCTTGTAGGCCCGGTGTGCCCGCGTGAGGGAGCGGAAGAGATGCTTCAATTTGGATTCCACCTCGGTACTGGGATATGGTTCCGTCATTTTACAGTAGTATATCACAAAGCCGGGAAAAATGGAAACGACACGGATCGACAGTTTGTTCCAGAGGGCACAGGCGCTTTTCAGCGGAGCAAAAGCGTGTTACAATAGGGGCAGAGTAAAACAGACAGGGGAGGAACACCCAATGCAGATCATGGATCAATTCGGTGCAGCACCGGGGGCAGAGAGCGTCCGGATGCCCGATGGCACCGAGCGGACACTGGCGGCAGAGCACGCCGCGGCCATTCTGGTCAACGAACAGCCAGCCTTCCGGGTGGTCTGCACGCCGGAGCTGCTGCCGCAGCTGGCGCTGGGCCGCCTGTTGACCGAGGGCTGGATCACCTCTGCTGACGAGGTGGAGCGGGTGGCCGTCTGCGCGCAGGGCCTCAAGATAAGCGTTCAGCTGCGCCACCCGCTGGCGGCAGCGGAACAGGCCGGGCAGGAGGTGCCCAGCTGCTGCACCGATAATCTGACGCTGGCCAGCCCGGTGCAGCTGCCGCCGCTGGCCCCGGTGCCCCAGCGGGAGATCCCCGCCGCATGGGTGGATGCGCTGGCCGATGCCATGGGGCAGGGCCTGCCGCTTTATCGTGCCACCCATGCCGTGCACAGCTGTCTGCTGCTGCGTGCGGGCAAGATCTTGTACCGGTGCGAGGATCTGGGCCGCCACAACGCGCTGGACAAGGCCGTGGGCTGCGCCCTGACAGAGGGTGTGCCGCTGGCGGAGTGTGTGCTTTTTACCAGCGGCCGGGTGCCGGTGGATATGGTGCGCAAGGCCATCCGGGCCGGTGTGCCCGCGCTGGTGAGCAAGAGTATGCCCACGGTACAGTCGCTGGAGCTGGCAGAGGAATATGGATTGAAACTGTTTATCCGGCAAAAGAAATGATTTCACCAAGAGGCAAGAGCTTTTGAGAGAAATTGTAGGGCTTTGTTTGTGCGTATACGTTGACTAACCGGTGGAAAAGATGTTATTCTTATAACGAAGAAACCGTTCCGCACTGTTGCAGCAGGTGGAACGGCTGTTTTCGTGCCCGGGAGTTCCGGGCACAGCTGAATCAAACAGGCAGGTGATACAATTGAAGCAGGCAAATCATGCGCCGCAGTCCTTGTGGCGCAGGCGGCTGCCCGGCTATGCGGCCATGGGTGCGGCAACGCTTGCCATGGCGCTTGGCCTTGGCGGGCTGATGCACAGCCGCACCACGGTGGCCGGAACGGTTCTGCCGCTGGCAGATGCCGACGCTGCCACCTATGGTGTGAGCGCGGTGTACCAGCTGGATGACACCACGTATTATGTGGTGGGCAGCAAGCAGGGCTTCCAGAGCGAGGTGCAGGCCGGTGTGACGCTGGACCGCGACGGCAATGTGCTGGATGTGAAGATCCTGGCGCAGGCCGAGACCGACAGCCTGGGTGCCCAGTGTGAGAACCCGGAGTTCACGGCCCAGTACCAGGGCGCAGCTCCCTTCACGCTGGCAGGCAAGCGCTACACTGTGACCGACCCGGCCACCGGTACGGCTTTTGCTGCCGCAGGCAGCGCCGAGACCGACGCTGCCCCCGCTGAGGCCTTCGACCCCGCCGCATGGCGTGCGGGCGATACCTCCCCGGAGGCCGAGGCTACCCGGAAAATGTATGAAGCCGGGCTGACCCTCTCGGCTCTGAACGGCCAGCCGATGGACGACGCGCTCATCCCCCCGATGGACAACAGTGCTGAGGCTGTGGCACGGCGCAAGCTGTACGCGGCGTGTCTGAGCAAGAGCGCGCAGGACGGCGAGGAACAGGCAGTGCCTTATGCAGACTGGTCCGCTGAAAAGCAGGCCGAGTACAAGCTGCAGGCCGCTGATCTGACCACCCAGGGCAGTGCGGCCGACACGGTCAGCGCTGACATGACCCAGGTGGATGCGCTTTCCGGTGCAACCATTACATCCACGGCGGTCACGGACATCGTCAACAATTCTTATTTCTATGTAACCGAGGTGCTCTGCGCAGAGTGACCTCACGGAGGAATGGAAACCTATGGCAAAAACTGATTTTCTGACGGCTGACATGACCCGCCGTCAATTTATGAAGATCTCGGGCAAGAGCCTTGCAGGACTCACCCTTTCCGCATCTATGCTGTCCCTCTTCGGCTGCTCTCAGAAGCAGGTGGACGCCGGTGCTGTGGCGACCTGGGCACTGCCCCAGGGTCTGCTGGTGGTCAATGCTGACCTGTGCACCGGCTGCCAGCGGTGCGAAATCAACTGCACCCTGACCAACGATGGCGTGTGCTCTTCCTACATCAGCCGCGTCAAGATCCAGCGCCGCCTGAATCTGGACGGCGACGGCAACGGTCTGCTGTCCGGCACCGACAACTGCTTTGTCTACTTCCCGGATACCTGCCGCCAGTGTGAGGATCCCGCCTGCGGCAACGCATGCCCCCAGAAGGCCATTATTACCAATGAGCAGGGCATCCGCGTGGTCGATACCGACAAGTGCATCGGCTGCGGTGCCTGCGTGGAGGCCTGCCCCTGGCACATGCCCACCGTCAACCCCGAGACCGGCAAGTCCTCCAAGTGCATCGCCTGCGGTGCCTGCGTGGCGGGCTGCCCGTCCGGCGCTCTGTCCATCGTGGACTGGGATGCCGTTACCAGCGCAGCACAGGCTGCTTACAAGGATCTGTAAGGAGGAACAACAATGGCTGAAACCTATGGCTGGGCAGGCAAGATCCTGCGCGTCAACCTGACCACCGGTGAGATCACCACCCAGGACGACGCAAAATACCATAAATATATCGGCGGTATGGGCATGGCCTACCGCATCATGTACGAGGAAGCTCCCATGGAGCTGGACCCCTATGACGAGAAGGCTCTGGTCATCTTTGGTGTCGGCCCCCTGACCGGTGCCGGCGTGCCCTGCTCCGGCCGTATGAATGTGACCTTCCGTTCTACCTGGTCCAAGGGCCACTCCATCATCGATGCACACATGGGCGGCCACATCGGCTCCATGCTGAAGTATGCCGGTTACGACGGCATCGTTGTCAGCGGCATCTCCGAAAAGCCCGTCTACCTGCGCATCGAGGACGGCGAGGTCTCTCTGGAGGACGCAAGCGAGATCTGGGGCAAGGGTACCTTTGCTGCCAACAAGTGGATGGTGGAGCAGAACGGCCGTGAGTTCGAGACTGCTTCCATCGGCCCCGCCGGTGAGAACCTGGTGGATTACTCCACCCTGAACACCAGCTTCGGCAACTCCGGCGGTGCCGGTCTGGGCGCTGCCATGGGCAACAAGAAGCTGAAAGGCCTGGCCATCCGCGGCACCGGCAGCGTCAAGGTGGCTGACCCTAAGAAGGTGCTGGAGCTGTCCAACTACATGATGGGCAACCTGATCGGCGGCAACAACAACCACAACGTGCCTGCACAGCCCCAGAGCTGGGCAGAGTACAGCGCCACCTCCGGCAAGAACCGCTGGTCCGGCGCTCCCGGCCGTATGTGGAAGAAGGCTCCCGGCGGCCCCGTGGATACCGGCGAGCAGCCCTACAACGATATCAACAAGGTGGCTCTGCGCTGCTTCAAGGGCTACTTCGACTTCGGCGCTCCGGCTGCGGAGTACACCGTGAAGAACGGCGGCTGCTCCTCCTGCCCCATCCGCTGCTACACTGAGTACGATGTGGATCCGCTGGCCGATTACGACCTGCCCACCCACAACTCCAACACCTGTATGCCCGTGCTGTACGGCACCCGCGTCTATCCGGACGGCGTGCACGATTTCAAGTACGAAGGCGACGGCACCATGGTCATCAACCTGGCATGGTCTCATGCTGTGGACGATATGGGCCTGTGGGACAACTACGGCAACCTGAACCGCGACCTGCTGTGGATCCTGCGGATGCCGCGTGAGGAGGCCACCAAGTACATCAGCGAGGCTGAGTACGACTCTCTGCCCTGGGAGTGGGAGAAGGCTGGCGATCCCCGCTGGGAGGTGGAGCTGATCCGCCGCATGGCTTACGGTGAGGGCGACCTGTCCGTGATCGCCAAGGGCACCCTGGCCATGATGGAGAAGTTCGGCCTGCCCAAGAGCTGGCTGGACCGCGACGATGGTGCCACCAACTCCAACCTGATCTACAACGGCTTCCCCAACCACCACGGCCCTGCTGAGGCATGGCAGGTGGGTATGCTGTACAACCTCGTCTACAACCGCGACTGCATGATCCACGAGATCGTCTGCGAGACCGGCTCCGGCGCTCCCTATGATGTGACCAAGAAGGTCATGGAAGATTTCTTCGGCGAGGGTTGCTACGATAAGGCCAAGGCCTACACTCCCATCAACGAGAACAAGGCAAAGCTGGCTGCATACTGCGTCAACGACAAGAACTTCCACGACTCCGCCACCCTGTGCAACTGGATGTGGCCCATGACCCAGTCTCCCTCCAAGGAGCGCGAGTACCACGGCGACCTGGATCTGCAGGCAGACTTTATGACTGCTGTTACCGGCGAGACCTATACCCAGGCCGGTCTGCAGGAGGACGGTGCCCGCATTACCCAGATGCTGCGCGCGATGACCGCCATCAGCTTCCAGCAGAACTGCGGCAGCGCAAACCTGCGTCAGGAGCACGATGCAATCTGTGATTGGGTGTTCGATAAGGACCCCGACTTCAAGGCATTCGAGGAAGGCACCACCAAGCTGGACCGCGCCGACATGGAGAAGGCAAAGGATCTGTTCTACGACATCTTCGGCTGGGACCGCACCACCGGTGTGCCCACCCGCGAGACGCTGGAGAAGTATGATCTGGCTGACATGGCCGATGATCTGGAAAAGCGCGGCATCTACGCCCAGAACACCGCTGCAGCTGAATAAATCCCATAGAAAGAGGAACGATCGTCATGTTGTTTGGCAGACGTAAACCCGGCTACACCACCACTGTGGACAGCAGCGTGGACCCGGAGCAGGCCGTTCTGGACCTGCAGAAGGCAGAGCTGGCCGCCAAGAAAAAGCCCAAGGCAGAGGTGTTCGACATCGATGCCGCCAGCGAGACGGCCCGCCGCCTGAAGGAAACGGGCAGCAGCTTTGACGGCAGCGCCGCCAAGACCGGCGAGGATGTGATCGCCGCCGTGGAGCGGGAGACCGCAGAGCTTGCAGCAATGCAGGCTGCCGGGGCCGCACCCGAAGCCGCCGAAACTGTGCAGGACGAGGCCGCAAAGCCTCAGCTGCTGGATTTTCTGGCCGGTGAGCCGGAGGTTGAAAACGATCCCTTTGCGGATCAGCCCACCCAGACCGCGCCGGAGCCGCCGGAGCTGACCCCCGCGCAGGAGCTGGCCGGTTACATCCGTTCCCGCAGCGCCGCCGCGCTTGTCACGCCCCACGCATTGTTGGTCAGTGAGGTGGAGAACGCCGACGAGCTGCTGGCTCAGATGCCGCAGGACCCCCAGTGTGAGGATATCGTTGTCCGTGCAGGCGCAAAGGATACCTACTATTACTCCAATGCCAACATGAGCGACAACTACGCCATGATCGCCCAGCTCATTGAGGACAAAGACCTCTGTGTCATGTTTGCTGAGATGGTGCGTTTCAATGCACGGGTCTACCCCAGTGCTACCCCGCTGAAGTACTTCCAGCGCTCCCCCTACGGCCTTGCGCCGGAGGAAATCGAGCAGACCTGGAAGACCATGCAGGGCAGGCCGGAGTTTGCCGACATCGAGGAGCTGACCAACAATCAGAACGAGCGGTTCCTCTTCTCCACCCAGCACCTCACCCGCCGCTATGCAAAAGCCATCAGCGACGTGGATGATTTCTGCGACTAAAAGATCATACACAATTGAATAGGGTACAAGAGCTTCTTTGAGCAAGGCTGTCTAAACCCCGCAGAGGGCAGGACACCGCGCCGCAATGCTAAGGGCCAACGCCGGCATTCAAGGGTGGCAGGGGAAACCCGGCCGCCTTCCCGCAGAAGAAACGCTGCAATTTGAAAAAAAGAACTCCTCCCATCCACCGTTCCGGAGCGTTGCCTCCCTCCCGTTGCTGCAACAGCGGAAAAGGAAGCGGCTCCCTCGGCGTGTCGGCCTGCAAGCTGCCGCTCCGGGACATGTTCGGTTTTTTGCGGGGGCGTTTTGATTTTCGGTCAGAACGTCTCCGCTTTTTTTCACCTGCCGATCGAAAAGAGATCTCCCCGGGAGTTTGTCCGGGCCATAGCGGGCAAACTGTGCCCCGGGGAGCGATGGAGGATTTTTGCAATGAAACAGCCTTTTTGCACGCCAGCCCAGGCCCTGCGCCGGGTGCTGGATGCTGCTGCGGCTCTCCCGGTGCCTGCCACGGAGCGGGTGCCGCTGGATGATGCCTGTGGGCGGATCGCAGCCCGGGACCTGTGTGCCCGGATGGATCAGCCCCCTTTTGACCGGAGCCCTCTGGATGGCTATGCCCTTCACAGCGCCGACACGGCCGGGGCGGGGGAGGAGACCCCTGTCACCCTGCCGGTGGTGATGAAGCTCTATGCCGGGGATGCCCCCGCCGCTGCCCTGCCTGCCGGGTGTGCCGCCCGGATCATGACCGGTGCACCCCTGCCCCCCGGCGCGGACTGCGTTCTGATGCAGGAACTGACCGATGGCGGGGAGGAGCAGGTGCGCATTTACGCCCAGCTCCGGCCCAATGCCAATGTGGTGTTCCGGGGTGAGGACATCGCCGCCGGTGCCCCCATTGCCTCTGCCGGAACTGTGCTGACCCCGGCGCACATCGGTGTGCTGGCCGGTCAGGGCATCCCGGATGCCGAGGTCTTCCGCCCCCTGACCGTGGGCGTGCTTGCTACCGGCAGTGAGCTGCTGGAAGCGGGTGAGGCCTGGGCTCCCGGCAAGATCTACGATGCCAACGGGATCCAGAATGCCGCCCGCCTGCGGCAGCTGGGCTTTGCCGTGGAGCGCACCCACTGCTCGGATGACCCGGAGGAGATCGCCGCCCGGATGAAAGAACTGCTCACCCGGTGTGATGCGGTGATCACCAGCGGCGGTGTTTCGGTGGGGCAGAAGGATTACCTGCCCACAGTGCTGGAAATGCTGCACGCGGAGCCTGTTTTTGCCGGGGTGGCCCAGAAGCCCGGCAGCCCCATGATCGCTGCACAGGTGGGAGAAAAGCTGGTGTTCTGCCTGTCCGGCAATCCCTTTGCCGCTGCTGCCACGCTGGAGCAGTATGCCGTTCCGGCCCTGCTGCGGGCCGCAGGGCGGCGGGAAGAGGACTGCATCCCGGTGCATACCCGGGGCAGGCTGACCACCGGCTTTTCCAAGCCCAGCAAGGGAACCCGCTTTCTGCGGGCCAGAGCGCTGAGCGGCATGGTGGAGATCCCCGGCGAGGGCAACGCGGAGGCGCATTCCTCGGGCAGTCTGTCGGCCATGATGGGCTGCAACTGCCTGGTGGAGCTGCCTGCGGGCAGCGGCCCGGTGGCTCCGGGCGAAGAAGTGGAGGTACTGAACTTTGTACAGTGAAAAGAAACAGGCGCTTGCTGCCGAGCTGAGCCTGAAGCGCCCGGCTGTGCTGGCCGTGAGCGGTGCGCACAACAGCGGCAAAACGACTTTGTTGGAAAAACTCATCCCCCTGCTGCGGGCACGGGGCCTGAAGGTGGGGGTCATCAAGCATGACGGCCACGATTTCACCCCGGACGTGCCGGGCACCGACAGCTTCCGCCTGCGGGAGGCCGGGGCCGAGGGCGTGGCGGTCTTTTCAGGCAGCCGCTACCTGCTGACGGAGGAACTCCGCCTGAACGAGCAGGATCTGCTGGCCCTGTTTGAGCGCCACGGCTATGATCTGGTGCTGATGGAGGGCTTCAAGGAGAGCGGCTGGCCCAAGATCGAGGTGGTGCGCAAGGCTGTCTCGGAGGAGCCTGTCTCCTTTGAGCCGCTGGCCATCGTGGGGGATGTTCCGGGCGCGGATTTTGCACTGGACGAGCCCGCAGCGCTGGCCGACTGGATCGCTGCACAGATGCCTGCATTGTAACAGGGGGAGGAAGAAACCATGAAACTGATCCGTACCGAAGACGCGGCAGGGCAGGTGCTCTGCCACGATATCACCCAGATCATCCCGGGTGAGTTCAAGGGGGCCCGCTTCAAAAAGGGCCACATCATTCAGCCCGAGGATATTCCGGTGCTGCTGAGCATCGGCAAGGAAAACCTCTATGTCTGGGAGAAAAAGCCCGGCATCCTCCACGAGGACGAAGCTGCCGCCCTGCTCTACAAGGCCGCTGCCGGTCAGAATATCCACGGCACCGAGCCCCGGGAGGGCAAGATCGAACTGATCGCCGACTGCGACGGTCTGCTCAAGATCGCCCGCAGGGCCCTGCTGGCGGTGAACAGCACCCCCCAGATGATGATCGCCACGATCCACGGCGACCTGCCTGTGAAAAAGGGAGCCAAGCTGGCTGGTACCCGCATCATCCCGCTGGTCATTGAGCAGGAGAAGATGGAGGCCATGCAGGCTGCTGCCGGGCCGAAGCCCATCCTGAACGTGCTGCCCTTCCACCAGAAGAAGTTTGCCGTTATCACCACCGGCAGCGAGGTGTTCAAGGGCCGTATTGAGGACAAGTTTACTCCCATCCTCGAGCAAAAGCTGGCGGTGTATGGCTGTGAGATGGCCTTCCACAAGGTCTGCGACGATGACCCGGCGGGCATCACGGCTGCTATTCTGGAAGCAAAGGCCGCAGGCTGTGAGCTGATCTTTACCACCGGCGGCATGAGCGTGGACCCGGACGACCGCACCCCGCTGGCCATCAGGAACACCGGGGCTGAAATTATTACCTACGGTGCGCCCGTGCTGCCCGGTGCCATGTTCCTGGTCAGCTATCTGGACGGTGTGCCGGTCTGCGGTCTGCCCGGCTGTGTGATGTACGCCAAGCGCACCATTTTTGACCTGCTGCTGCCCCGCCTGCTGGCCGATGACCCCATTACCGCCGAGGATATCGCCCGTCTGGGCGAGGGCGGCCTCTGCCTGGGCTGCGCCGAGTGCCACTGGCCCAACTGCGGCTTCGGACACTGCTGAAACCCTCTCAGGCAAAGCCTTTCGGCTTTGCCAGCTCCCCCGAAGGGGGAGCTTAACTAAGGTGAAAAAATATGAGTGAAAATAATCTGACACATTTTGATGCCGCCGGAAACGCCGTGATGGTGGACGTGAGCGAAAAGCCCGTCACGGCCCGGGAGGCCACGGCCCACGGCATCATTACCATGAATGCGGATGCCTTTGCCGCCGTGCAGAGCGGCACCGTGAAAAAGGGCGATGTGCTGGGTGTGGCCCGGGTAGCCGGCATCATGGCCACCAAGCGCACCAGCGAGCTGATCCCCCTGTGCCACCCGCTGCCGCTGACCAAGGTGCAGATCGAGTTTGACCTGCTGCCCGAGCGCCGGGCTGTGGAAGCGCGCTGCACGGTCAAGACCAGCGGTGTGACCGGCGTGGAGATGGAGGCCCTGACCGGCGTTTCCACCGCCCTGCTCACCATCTATGACATGTGCAAGGCCGTGGATAAGGGCATGGAGCTGGGCGAGATCCATCTGGTGGAAAAGACCGGCGGCAAGAGCGGACATTACATCCGGGCGGAGGGCGGCTATGTTTGATTCCAAGGGCCGCAATATCCATTATCTCCGCCTTTCCGTGACCGACCTGTGCAACCTGCGCTGCCGCTACTGTATGCCGGACGGCGTGGACAAGCTGGAACGGGAGGATATCCTGACCTACGAAGAATTCCTGCGCCTTGCCGCTCTGTTTGCCCGGTGCGGGGTGGATACCGTGCGGGTCACCGGCGGCGAACCGCTGGTGCGCAAGGGCGTGGAGCAGCTGGTCAAGGGGCTGAAAGCCATCCCTGGCATCCGGAAGGTCACCATGACCACCAATGCCGTCCTGTTGGAACAGCAGCTGCCCGCCCTGCTGGAGGCCGGGCTGGACAGCGTGAACATCAGTCTGGATACGCTGGACCCCGCCCTGTTTGCAAAGATCACGGCCCGGGATGAATTTGCCGCCGTGCAGGCAGGCATCCATGCCGCGCTGGAAAGCGGCATTCCGGTCAAGCTGAACTGCGTGCCCCAGGTGGGCGTAAACGAAGGTGAGCTGGAAGCGCTGGCCGCTCTGGCACAGGACAAGCCCCTGCAGGTGCGGTTCATCGAGATGATGCCCATCGGCTATGGGGCGGCCATGCCTTGTATCTCCGGCCCGGAGCTGCTGGCCCGCTTCCGCAGGCGCTGGCCGGAGCTGGCTCCGCTGCCCGGGGCCGCGTGTGCCGCGCTGGGCGATGGCCCGGCGGTCTATTACACCGTGCCGGGCTGGAAAGGGGACATCGGCTTCATTGCCGCTGTCCACGGCAAGTTCTGCGCCTCCTGCAACCGGGTGCGGCTGACCAGTCAGGGCTTTCTGCGCCCCTGCCTTGCCAGTGAGGCCGGATGTGACCTGAAAGCCCTGCTGCGCAGTGGCGCGTCTGACGAAGAGCTGCTGACTGCTATCCGTACCACCATCTGGGAAAAGCCCCAGGAACATCATTTTGAATTGAAACAGGACATCCCCGCGACCCGGGGCATGTACCGAATTGGAGGATAAATCTATGGGAAAACTTCTGGCGATCTGCACCAGCCCCCAGCGTGGCACGGTCAAGACCGAAGTGGAAAGCGCACGCCTGACCCCGGAATGGGGCATTGAGACCGATGCTCACGGCGGGAACTGGCACCGTCAGGTCAGCCTGCTGAGTGCCGAAAAGATCGAGAACTTCCGCAAGAAGATCTGGGTGGACTATGGTGCCTTTGGCGAGAATCTGGTGGTGGAGGGCTACGATTTCCGCAATCTGCCCGTGACCAGCCGCTTTGCCATCGGGGACGTGGTGCTGGAAATGACCCAGATCGGCAAAGAGTGCCACAACGACTGCGTCATCAAGCAGAAGACCGGCGAGTGCATCATGCCCCGGGAGGGTGTGTTTGCCCGGGTGCTGCAGGGCGGCGAGATCCACGTGGGGGACGAGGTGACCCTGCTGCCCCCGCCGGAAAACCCGCCCCTGCGCGCTGCCGTCATCACCCTTTCCGACAAGGGCAGCCGGGGCGAGCGGGAGGACAAGAGCGGCCCCCTGATCGTGGAGATGCTCACCGCTGCAGGCTATCAGGTGGAGGAGACCATGATCCTGCCCGATGAGGCAAAGGCCCTGAAGGCACAGCTCATCCGGCTGGCCGATGGCCGTCAGGTCAACCTGATCCTGACCACCGGCGGCACCGGCTTTGCCCCCCGGGATATCACCCCGGAAGCCACCTATGCCGTAGCGGACCGCAACGCTCCCGGCATTGCTGAGGCCATGCGTTACCACAGCCTGAGCATCACCCCGCGCGGGATGCTCAGCCGTGCTGCCAGCGTGCTGCGGGGCAAGACCCTCATCGTCAACCTGCCCGGCAGCCCCAAGGCCGTGAAGGAGAATCTGGAGTACATCCTGCCCAGCCTGGAGCACGGGGTGCGCATTGCCGCCGGGCTGGACGGCGAGTGCGCCCGCAAATAAGTCTGTTTCACCGCCGCGGCGTTGCTTTTGGTGCCGGGCGTAAAAATAAAAGTACAGCAAAAGCATACCCACTGTAAGGAGCAAGACTATGAAAACTATGATCTCCCGCCGCGGCTTCCTGTGCGCTGCCGGCATTGCATCCGCATCTGCTGTTCTGACCGCCTGCGGCGGCTCCTCCAGCAGCACTGCATCTTCCACCGCATCCTCCGATGCCGCCTCCTCTGAGGCTGCCTCCGGCGAGAGCGTGGAGCTGATCGTTTTTGCTGCCGCCTCCTTGACCGAGACCCTGAACGCCATTGCCGAGACCTACTCCGCAGAGAACCCCGGCGTGACCTTCAGCTTCAACTTTGACTCTTCCGGAACCCTCAAGACCCAGATCCAGGAGGGTGCGGACTGCGACCTGTTCATCTCCGCCGGTCAGAAGCAGATGAACCAGCTGGACAGCACCGCTTCCGCTGAGGTGAACACCGAGGGCCTGGACTTTGTGGATGCCGAAAGCCGTGTGGATCTGCTGGAGAACAAGGTCGTGCTCTGTGTACCCGAGGGCAGCGACAAGGGGATTGACAGCTTCGACAGCCTGGCTGAGCACCTGAAGGCAGAGGATATCCTGTTCTGCATGGGCAATAGCGATGTGCCCGTGGGTCAGTACACCCAGAAGATCCTGGCCTACTATGATCTGGATGAGGCAGCTCTGGCTGCTGCCGGTGTCATCACCTACGGTTCCAACGTCAAGGAAGTCACCACCCAGGTCAGCGAGGCCAGCGTGGATGCCGGTGTCGTTTACTGCACCGATGCGTACAGCGCCGGTCTGACCCCCGTGGACGAGGCTACCAAGGAAATGTGCGGCCAGGTCATCTACCCCGCCGCTGTGATGAAGAACGCCCTCCATGCCGAGGCTGCCAAGGAGTTTCTGGCTTACCTGCGCACCGACAAGGCTGCGACCGTGTTCGAGAGCGTCGGCTTCACCGCACTGTAAGCATCCGCTGGGGGGGATGGTATGGACTGGTATCCCTTATGGAACAGCCTGCGCATTGCGCTGATCAGCTGCGCGGCGGTGTTCTTTTTAGGCATCTTTGCGGCCTACTATATTGCAAAGCTCCCGCGCGTGCTCAAAGGCGTGCTGGATGTGGTACTCACCCTGCCCATGGTGCTGCCGCCCACAGTCGTGGGATATTTCCTGCTGCTGCTGTTCGGCGCAAAAAGGCCGCTGGGCATCTTTTTCATGGAACATTTCGGCGTGAAGCTGGTGATGAACTGGTACAGCGCCATCTTTGCTTCCATCGTGGTGGCCTTTCCGCTGATGTACCGCACGGCCCGCGGTGCCTTTGAGAGTTTTGACGAAACGCTGGCCTGGTCGGCACAGACGCTGGGACTTTCCAACACCTGGATCTTCTGGCGGGTGCGGATGCCCTGCTGCCGTCAGGGCATTCTGGCCGGTACGGTGCTGGCCTTTGCCCGTGCGCTGGGCGAATATGGTGCCACCAGCATGATCGCAGGCTACACGCCGGGCAAGACGGCCACCCTTGCAACCACGGTCTACCAGCTCTGGCGCACCAACGATGAAGCCGGGGCCATGCAGTGGGTGCTGGTGGATATCGTTATCTCGGCGGTGGTGCTGCTGGCAGTGAACCTGCTGGAACGCAGGCAGAAGCAGGGAGGAAAGCGCGCATGAGCCTGGAAGTAAATGTGACCAAGCGGTTTGATGGCTTTACCCTCCACGCTGCGTTCACGGCAGGGGACACTGCCACCGCCCTTCTGGGTGCGTCCGGCTGCGGCAAAAGCATGACCCTGCGCTGCATTGCAGGCATCGTCCGGCCGGACGAGGGGCGCATCGTGCTGGATGGCCGGGTGCTGTTCGACAGCGCTCAGGGCATCGACCTGCCGCCCCAGCAGCGCAATGTGGGTCTGCTGTTCCAGAACTACGCCCTGTTCCCCAACATGACCGTGGAACAGAATATCCTCTGTGCCCTGAAAAAGGAAAAGGACCCTGCCGCCCGCAGGGCCGCCTGTGCCGAGGCATTGCGGGCCATGCGGCTGGAAGAACTGGCCAAGCGCCTGCCCGGCGCGCTTTCGGGCGGGCAACAGCAGCGAGCCGCCCTGGCCCGCATCCTGGCGGCCAAACCCCGCATCCTGATGCTGGACGAGCCGTTCAGTGCGCTGGACAGCTATCTGCGCGAGGAGGTAGAGGGGGAGGTAGGCAGCCTGCTGGCCGGGTTTGCGGGCACGGCCCTGCTGGTGACCCACAACCGGGACGAGGCCTACCGCCTGTGCAGGGAGATGATCGTGATGGACAGCGGCGAGGTGCTCCGGGCAGGCACGACCAAGGAGGTCTTTGCCGACCCCCGCACCCGTGCCGCCGCCCGCCTGACCGGCTGCAAGAACATTCTACCCTGCACCCGGGTGGGGGAGCATACCGTTCATCTGGCGGGCTGGGAACAGCCGCTGACCGTGGCTCTGCCGGTGCCCGAGGGCTGCCGTGCCGTGGGCATCCGCGCCCATGATTTTGCGCCCTGCGCTCCCGGCACCCCCAACAGCCTGCCGGTGCAGGCTGTCACCACCAGTGAGAATCCCTTTGACTGGAACATGATCTTCACCCTGCCCGGCGGTGAGACCCACCTGTGGTGGAAGGTGTCCAAGGAGACATTGGCGGCCCCGCCGCCAAAAGCACCCGCCTGCCTGGCTGCCGCCCCGGAAAATATCATGCCGCTGGTCTGAGGCAAAAAATCGTTTTCTCCCTGCTCCCGAAACAGAAATACGGAGCAGGGAGAAATTTTTTGAAAAAAGTACTTGACTTTATCAAGTGATGCGATTATACTAGACCTTGTCAAGTAAAGGAGATGCAAAGAGTGATCCAATCGACCATATCCTTCTACGTGATGGAGTTTTACAAGCAGTTCGCAGCCTACACCACCCAGCAGCTGCAGGAGTTTGGCCTGAGCTTTGGCATGATGTATTTTGTGATCTACGTGGGCAAACATCCCGGCTGCACCCCGGCTGAGATGACCAAAAACCTGCACCTGGACTGGGGCCACTGCCAGCGCAGCGTGATCAAGCTGGTGGAAGATGGCTTTATGACCCGGGAAAAGCAGGGCCGCAGTTATCATTTGGGGCTGACCCCGGCGGGTGAGAGAGCATTCCGGACCTGCCACCAGGTATTTTTCGATTGGGATGCACAAAATTTGAGCGGGCTGACCGAAGAGGAACAGCATCAGCTCCTGAGCCTGCTGCAAAAGGCAGCACGGACGAGGAAAGAGAGTGTGTAACATGTACGACACCATCCTGAGCCCCATTGATTACGGTGGATTGCAGCTGAAGAACCGCATCATCTTTGCCCCCACCACCTTCGGCCTTTCGGACGAGGAATATCTGGCAGAGATGGAGCGGCTGGCCAAGGGCGGCTGCGCCATGATCATCATCGGCGACGTGCCGGTGGCCAAGAGCCGGTTTGAGAAGTCCCTGTTTGACAAAAAGGGCTTTGCCTTCTATCAGCAGATCTGCGAGACTGCTCACAAATACGGCTGTAAGGTCTGCGCCCAGCTCCACCAGACCGATACCGACATGATGTCCATCATCAAGTGCATCCCGGGGATGCTGATGAAAAAGATCACCCCCGACCAGCTGCGGGAGCGGATGAACGATGCCGTGGGCCCCTACATCACCAAGATGTCCCAGAAAAAGATCCATCAGATCATCGCGGGCTTTGGCAAGGCTGCTGTGCTGGCAAAGCAGGCGGGCTTTGACATGGTACAGGTGCACGGCGACCGGATGTGCGGCAGCTTCTCTTCCGCCATCTTCAACCACCGCACCGATGAATACGGCGGCAGTGCCGAGCGCCGCGCCCGCTTTGCCGTGGAAGCTGTCAAGGCAGTGCACGCCGCTGTGCCCGGCATGGCCATTGACTACAAGCTGGCTGTCCGGCAGGAGAACCCCCATTACGGCAACGCCGGTGTGGTGGAGGAGGAACTGGCCGTGTTCGTGCCCCTGCTGGTGCAGGCAGGCGTGACCAGCTTCCATGTGACACTGGCCAACCACTCTGCGCTGGAAAACACCATCCCGCCGGCCAGCCACCCCGAGTTCAAGGAGACCGGCTGCTTCCTCAAGTTCTGCGATGAGGTGCGCCGGTATACCAGTGTGCCGCTCTGCGGCGTGGGCGGCCTGAACGACCCCGATTTTGTGGAGCAGCAGCTTGCCAGCGGCCGCATCCAGTGCGCGGCAATGTGCCGCCAGCTGCTGGCCGACCCCAACTGGGTCAACAAACTGCAGAGCGGCAATGCGGCAAAGATCCACCGCTGTGTCCGCTGCAACAAGAAGTGCCTGGGCGGCCTGATCGCCCATCAGGGCACCCGCTGTGTCTATGATGCCCTGAACGCAAAAGAACAGGGCAGCATCTGATATCAAAGAGAATAAAGGAGAATGACCATGAGCTACGCCATCGTTTTCAGCAGCAAGACCGGCAACACCCGCCTGCTGGCCGACACCCTTCGCGCAAGCTTGCCCCAGAATGAGTGCACCTACTTCGGAGCACCGGCCCCGGAGGCACTGGAGGCTGAGACCCTTTACGTCGGCTTCTGGACGGACAAGGGCCATGCCGATGACACCCTCACCGCCTTTTTGCAGACCCTGAAGGGGAAGCGGGTCTTTTTGTTCGGCACCGCAGGCTTTGGCGGCAGTGCGGAATATTTCGAGCAGATCCTGGCAGCGGTGCAGAAATCGCTGGATGAGAGCAACACGGTCATTGGAACTTATATGTGCCAGGGCAAGATGCCCATGACTGTGCGCCAGCAGTACGAAAAGATGCTGCAGCAGCCCAACCATGCGCCCAACCTCGAGATGCTGATCGAGAATTTTGACAAGGCGCTGGCTCACCCGGATGCCGCAGACCTTGACCAGCTGCGCAAAAAGGCGGCAGAGGTGCAGGCATAACGGAAGAATTCTTCAAAAAAGAAGATTTTTTGAGAAAGCTGCTCCAAAACAGTTGACAGGTTCTGTTCGATGTGGTAGGATAGCGTCGAGGAAATGGAAACGGCTCCTCAAGGTGAATTGAATATTCTCGGCAAAACAGTCGAAAGGCTGTGACGCAAAGCTACAGGGCCTGTAAAATGGCAGCCAGCTGCTTCTCAAAGAAATATTTCTTTGGGCGACCTGCTTAGATTTTCTAGGTGTTGTTTTGCTGAGTGTATTGCAGAACAACACCTTTTTTCGTTCTCAAATTTCTTCCCAAAAGAAGAAAGGCACGCAAAACTGAATATCCTCGGCAAAGCAGTCGAAAGGCTGTGACGCAAAGCTATAGGGCCTGTAAAATGGCAGCCAGTTGCTTCTCATCACCTGAGGGTCTCCACAGCGGAGATTGGGTGTTGAGTGACCTTCATCTGAAGCATCAGGTGTCGATTGCCGAGTATACCAGCAATCGACACCTTTTTTCATGGGGTAACACAAAAGAGGTTCAACACCATGCGTAACGCTTCGATGAAAGTCCTGAAGAATCTGGTCTGCTGCGCCGCATTCATCTGCCTGATGTTTGTTCTGGCAATGCCCGCACACGCAGCTTCCAAGGCCGATGAGCTGCTGCAGCTCGTCAACGCAGAGCGTGCACAGGCTGGTGTGGCTCCTCTGAGCATGGGCAGCAGCGCACTGAATGCTGCCGCACAGGCCCGTGCAAAAGAACTTACCGTCAATTATTCCTACAACCGCCCCAATGGCAGCCGCGAGTTCACCATCCTGCCGGAGTACGGTGTGGACAATGTTTCTGTGGGCGAGAACTACTGGGCAGCTGCTGAGAATGCTTCGGACGTGGTCGCCGCCTGGAATCGCTACGATTTCTTCAAGGAGCGGATGCTGGACAAGGATGCAACCTCCGTTGGCATTGGCTACTACGAGGGCGGCGAGTACGGCAATTACTGGGTGATGATCTTCACCTACGCCCGCGGCACCAGTGAGAACAGTTTCGCACAGGAAGTGCTGGCGCTGGTCAACGCAGAGCGCGCAAAGGAAAATCTGGCACCTCTGGCCATGGGCGATGCCAAGCTGCAGGCCGCCGCCGATGAGCGCGCAAAGGAAGTGGCAAAGGTCGCTTCCCACACCCGCCCCGATGGCACCAACTGCTTCACCGTGCTGAAGGAGTACGGCGTGTCTGATACCGCCACCGGCGAGAATGCCGCCTGGGGCGAGACCACGCCCGAAAAGGTCGTTGCAGACTGGATGGCTTCGGAAGGCCACCGTGTCAATATTATGGACCCCGCCGCCAAGTATATGTGCCTTGGCTACAACTACGATGCCAATTCTCAGTGGGGCCACAACTGGATCCAGATCTTCGCAAAGTAAGCGGATGACTTCCATTGAGCGTTGTACGATGAAATAAAACAGAGCAAAAAGAGATGCACCCCGCTCCCTGAACCGGTTTCAGGAAGGCGGGGTGCATCTCTTTTGTTTTTTTATTCTGCTGCCATCTCAGCCACATCCTCGGGGCTGAAATCGCCCAAGGGCAGGATGAGCCGGGCCAGCGTCTCCTGCGGCAGGGCGGCAAGCCGGGCACTTTCGTCCGCAATTTCGGCAGGGCAGAGGACGTGCACGCCGTCCGCACCGGTCTCTACCCGGGCGCGGTGGCCGGTGGCAATGTACTGGATGCCCAGCCGGTCAGCCGCCGCCAGCAGGGCGGGGAAGCGCAGGTCGGCCGGGGCAGCGGTCTCCTCAGCCAGCTGGCTGGCCAGTTCGCTGGCATTCAGGGTGATGCACTCGATGCCCAGAGCCTTGGCGGCTTCCCTGGCGGCATCCACAACGGGGTCATCGGTGCACAGACGCACCACAGCGCCCATCACCGCAAAGCCCTGCTGCTGTAAAATGCGGACAGCTGCTTTGCAGCCCGTGCCGCCGCACAGGCCCACCAGCACCTTGTCCTGCTGTTCATAGGTATCGAACCCGCTGCCGGGCAGAAATGTATCGCTCATCGTCCCTGTCTCCCTCCGTGTGCCTGACTTTGTGCCACGGCCAGCTGGTCGCAGCGCTCGTTTTCCGGGTGGCCTGCATGGCCCTTGACCCAGACATAGGTGATCTTGTGCCGGGCTTCCTGCTCCAATGCCTGTTCCCACAGGTCGGGGTTCAGGGCAGGGGAGCCGTCGGACTTTTTCCAGCCCCGGCGCTTCCAGCCCCTGGCCCAGCCCTTTTCCAACCCGTTGATGACGTACTGGCTGTCAGAGCACAGCCGCACCTCACAGGGCTCCTTGAGCTGGCGCAGGGCCTCGATAAAGGCGGTCAGCTCCATCCGGTTGTTGGTGGTGGAAGCATCGCCGCCGCTGAGTTCTTTTTCGTAGACCTTGCCGTTGAAGCGGTAGCGCAGCACTGCACCCCAGCCGCCCGGGCCGGGGTTGCCGCTGCACGCGCCATCGGTGTAAACTTCGACTTGTTTCATCTGTTTCTCCCGGAACTTGAATTTTTGGATACCTCTATTTAGAGCTATTTTTCCGGTTCTGTCAAGAGGAAAACGTATCATCCCCGGCTTTTCCGGCAAAGCTTTGAATTGACAAAGTGGACAAGAAATACTATACTGTTTGTAACAAAATGCGTATAGGGGCGCACCGGTGCGGTGTGTCCGGCCGGAACGGGGCAGTGCCGCGGTCGCATCGAACAGATGGACTGACAGGGCAGAAATTACTCCGTTCTGGCCATCCCAGTGCCGAAAACGGGCATGGAAGCGAAAAATTCTATACGATGGTTTCGATGGGAGCGGCGGTGCGTTTGCTGCTCCTTCACAGCAGACAGGCCGCTCGCAAAGGGGTGTGCCTGCGTTTTGTAATTGATTTTGGAGGTACCGCATGGCACAGGTCAAAGAACAGAACCCGGCTCAGGCTCAGAACAATCCGAACAGAAACAGTGAATCCGGCGGGGAAAAGCGTACCCGCACCCGCCGCCCTTATTATAACCGGCGGCCCCGCCGTTCTCAGCAGCCCAAGGAGGCCGCTGTGCCCATCCACATCTACCCGCTGGGCGGTCTGGGTGAAGTGGGCAAGAACATGACCGTGTATGAGTGCAATGGGGATATGATCATTGTGGACTGCGGCCTTGTATTCCCGGACAGTGAGATGTACGGCGTGGACATGGTCATCCCCGACTTTACCTTTGTGGTGCAGAATAAGGACAAGATCAAGGGCCTGCTCATCACCCACGGCCACGAAGACCACATCGGCAGCATTCCCTACCTGCTGCAGAAGTTTGATCTGCCCATCTACGGCACCCGGCTGACCTGCGGCCTCATCCGGAACAAGCTGGAGGAGTTTGGCCTGGCGGGCAAGACCAAGTTTGTGGAGATCACCCCTAAGCAGAAGATCAAGCTGGGCTGCTTTACCGTGGAGCCCATCCATGTCAACCACTCCATCCCCGATTCCGTGGCCTTTGCCATTGACAGCCCCGCCGGAACGATCATCCAGACCGGCGACTTCAAGATCGATTACACCCCGCTGGCCTGCGGCGTGACCGACCTGACCACCCTTTCGGAGTATGGCCAGAAGGGTGTGCTGGCCCTGCTGAGCGATTCCACCAACGCCGAGCGCCCGGGCTTTACCGCCACGGAGCAGAAGGTGGCCGCCGGTGTCCGCAACCTGTTTGCCCGTGCCCGGAACAAGCGCATCATCATTGCGACCTTTGCGTCCAATATCTACCGCGTCCAGCAGATCATTGATCTGGCCGTGGAGGATGGCCGCAAGGTGGCGTTCAGCGGCCGCAGCATGGTCAATAACACTGCCATGGCGCAGGAGCTGGGCTATATGCACATCCCCGAAGGCACCCTTATCAGTGTGGATGAGCTGAACCAGTACCCGCCGGAACAGGTGGTGCTGATCACCACCGGCAGCCAGGGCGAGCCCCTGAGCGCCCTTTCCCGCATGGCCTCCTGCAGCCACCGTCAGGTGCGGGTGGGCCCCGGCGACTTCATCATCATCTCCGCCAACCCCATTCCCGGCAACGAGAAGAGCGTGACCAAGATCGTCAACGGTCTGCTCCTGCTGGGCGCGGAGGTCATCTACGAGAGCATGTATGATGTCCATGTTTCCGGCCACGCCTGCCAGGAGGAGCAGAAGCTGATGCTCACCCTGACCAGACCCAAGTATTTCCTGCCCGTGCACGGCGAGTACAAGCAGCTGAAAAAGCATGCCCTGACCGCCGCGTCTCTGGGCATTCCCACCAGCAACATCCTCATTGCCGAGAACGGCTCCAACGTCATCCTGAGCCGGGACGAGATCAAGCTGGGCGAGCCTGTTACCGCCGGTGCCGTGATGGTGGACGGCCTGGGCGTGGGCGATGTGGGCAATGTGGTCCTGCGTGACCGCAAGCATCTCTCTGAGGATGGTCTGGTCATTATTGTGGCTACCGTGGACAGCAAGACCGGCAAGGTGCTGGCGGGGCCTGACCTTGTGAGCCGCGGCTTTGTCTATGTGCGCGAGAACGAGAGCCTGATGGACGGGGCCCAGAGCATTGTGGAAAACGCGCTGGATCGCTGCGTGGAAGAGCATGTGCGCGACTGGAACAGCGTCAAGACCCGGGTGCGTGAGGCGCTGAGCAGCTATATTTACCGCCGCACCAAGCGCAGCCCGATGATCCTCCCCATTCTGATGGAGGTATAAGCCGGAAGCCGCCCCGCCGGGGCAGGCAGACCAGGAGGCAGAAGATTCCATGAAACAAAAACCGAGATGGACGTTGGAAATGCTGATCGCCGCGCTGGCAGTGCTGTGTGCACTGCTGACGCTGGCGCTTCTGGTGCGGCGGCCCGCGGGCTGGCCTGCGCTGGCAGTGCTGGTGGTGCTGTGGGGCATCGGCATCTGCGTTTTCCGGTATCAGCTGCGGCGCTGGACCGCCAAGTGGGTGGCTGGCGGCAGCTTTGAAAATTCCAGGACCCAATACAGCCTGGAATCCCTCTCTCAGCCGGCGGCTCTGCTTTCTGGCGAGACGGTGCTGTGGTATAACAGCCGCTTCCGCACGGCGCTGCTGGGCGGCGAGGACCGGCTTGCAGGCAGGGCACAGAAGCTGCTGCCCGGCCTGGACACCGCACAGGCCCGCACCCCGGAAGGGCAGCAGCTCAATCTGGCCGACGGTGTGTGGAATGTGCACAGCAGTACCGTGCCGGGCGGCAGCGAGAGCATGACGCTGCTCGTGTTCAATGAGGAGACCGCCCTGCGCAGGATCGAAACGGAGTACAAGGCCAGCCGCCCGGGCTACATGGTGTTCCTGGTGGACGGCTACGACGATGTGTTCAGCGATATGCTGGACAGTGAGCGCGCCCGCCTGCTGGAGGGCATCAACCGGGTGCTGGAGGATATGATCGGCCGGGGCACGGGCTTTCTGCGCCGCGTTGCCAGCGGCCGCTATATCGCCGTGGTGGAAGAGCGCCATCTGGAGCAGTATGCCCAGCGCGGCTACGATGTGCTGGATAAGATCCGTGCCCTGGACCCCAGCGTGAACCTGTCCATCTCCATTGGCATCGGGCGCGGAGCCAAGACCCTGCGGGAAGCCCAGGATATGGCCGTGCAGGCGCTGGATATGGCGCAGGGCCGCGGCGGCGATCAGGCCGCTGAGATGACCCCGGACGGCTTCACCTTTTATGGCGGCGTGAGCCACGGCGTGGAAAAGCGCAGCAAGGTGCGCAGCCGCATCGTGGCCGACCAGCTGGTCAGGCTCGTCAAGGAGGCGGACCATGTGGTCATCATGGGCCACCGGATGAGCGATCTGGATGCCATCGGCGCTGCCGAGGGCGTGCTGCGCATCTGCAAGATCTGCGATGTCCCGGCGGTGATCGCCGTCAGACGGGATGCCACGCTGGCGGGCAGCCTGATCGATGCCCTGTGCCGGGCCGGACAGGCGGATGATTTTATCGACCCCAAGGGGGCTTTGCCCATTATCTCCAAGAAAACGCTCTGCGTGGTGGTGGATACATACCAGCTGGGCCTTGTGGAAAGTAAGGAGATCCTGGAAAGGTGCGGCAAGGTGGCTGTCATCGACCATCACCGCAAGGGCGTGGGCTTCATTGAGCATGCAGACCTTGTCTGCCACGAGCCCTACTCCTCCTCGGCCAGTGAGCTGGTCACGGAGCTTTTGCAGTATGTAGGCGACCGGGACGACAAGCCCAGCCGGGTGGAGGCCGAGGGCCTGCTCTCGGGCATTATGCTGGATACCCGGGACTTCACCCTGCACACCGGTGTGCGCACGTTTGAAGCCGCCGCCGCTCTGCGCCGCTATGGCGCGGAGACGGAGCGGGTGCGCCAGCTCTTTGATGTGACCATGGTGGAGTATAACGCCAAGGCAGACCTTGTGGAGGCTGCCCAGATGTACCGCAACTGTGCCATCTCGGTGAGCGGCGAGGTGCCCCCCGAGGCCCGTGTTGCCATTGCGCAGGCTGCCAATGACCTGCTGACCATCCAGAATGTGGAGGCCAGCTTTGTGGCCGTGCAGGTGGGGAGCGGTGTGAATATTTCCGCCCGCAGTCTGGGAGCGGTCAATGTTCAGGTCATCATGGAAAGTCTGGGCGGCGGCGGCCACCAGACCATGGCGGCGGCCCAGCTCAAGCATATCACCCCCGAGGCAGCCCGGGCACGCATCCAGACTGCCATCGACCAGTACCGTGAGAGCCAGAAGAAGCCGCTCTCCAAAAATGAACCTGAATCCAGAAAAAAGGAGAAGCAGGGATGAACCATTACGATTATCTCATCGTAGGCGCAGGCCTTTACGGTGCGGTGTTCGCCCAGGAAGCAAAAAAGGCGGGCAAAACGTGCCTTGTGATTGATAAGCGCGGCCACATTGCCGGGAATATCTACACCGAGGAAGTGGAGGGCATTCAGGTCCACCGCTATGGTGCCCACATCTTCCACACCAGCAGCAAAGCAGTGTGGCAGTATGTGAGCCAGTTTGCGGAGTTCAACCGCTACACCAACAGCCCCGTTGCCAATTATCACGGCGAGATCTACAATCTGCCCTTCAATATGAACACCTTCAATAAGATGTGGGGCGTTGTGACCCCCGCCGAGGCCGAGGCAAAGATCGAGGAGCAGAAGCGGGAAGCAGGCATCACCGACCCGAAAAATCTTGAGGAGCAGGCCATCAGTCTGGTGGGCACGGACATTTACGAAAAGCTTATCAAGGGCTACACCGGCAAGCAGTGGGGCCGCCCCTGCACCGAACTGCCGGCTTTCATCATCAAACGCCTGCCGGTCCGCTTTACCTACGACAACAACTATTTCAACGCGCTGTATCAGGGCATCCCCGATGGCGGCTATACCGCCATGGTGGAAAAGATGCTGGAGGGCATCGAGGTGCGGCTGAATGTGGATTATCTGGCCGACCGGGAGAACCTGAACGCACTGGCCGACAAGGTGGTCTATACCGGCCCGGTGGATGCCTACTTCGGCTACCGTCTGGGCGCGCTGCAGTACCGCAGTGTCCGCTTTGAGACCGAGGTGCTGGATACCGACAACTATCAGGGCAACGCGGTGGTGAACTATACCGATGCGGAAACGCCCTATACCCGGATCATCGAGCACAAGCATTTTGCGTTCGGCACCCAGCCCAAAACGGTGATCAGCCGGGAGTACAGCACCGAGTGGCATCAGGGCGATGAGCCCTATTACCCCGTCAACGATGAAAAGAATGGCGCGCTTTACGCCAGATACAAAGCGCTGGCCGATGCCGAGACAAAGGTCATTTTTGGCGGCCGGTTGGGCGAGTACAAGTATTATGATATGGATAAGGTGATCGAAGCAGCATTGGATGCGGCGGCACGGGAGCTGGGGTAACCCCACTGTCATCGAAGGCGTTGACGCAACGGTCTGAATGCTGTATACTAACCATAGAAATCCACCGGTTCCCCGGTGAGAAGTGAGGGATAACACCATGAAAGTGATTCTGAAGCAGGACGTAAAGGGCATTGGCAAGAAGGATGAGATCCATGAGGTCTCCGACGGCTACGCCCGCAACTTTCTGTTCCCGCGCAAGCTGGCCGCTGTGGCCGATGCTTCTGCGGTGAATATCGCACGCGGCAAGGAGGCCGCTGCGGATTTCCACGAGGCTGAAACTGTGGCCGCTGCACAGGCCGTGGCTGCAAAGATCGAGGGCAAGACCGTGACCATCAAGGCCAAGGGCGGCGCATCCGGCCGCCTGCACGGCAAGGTCACCGGCAAGGAAGTTGCCGAGGCTCTGGCCCAGCTGGCCGGTTCTCCCATTGATAAAAAGAAGATCGAGCTGGAGACCAAGGACATCAAGGATGCCGGTGTGTTCAACGCAAAGGTGCGCCTGCATGTCGGTGTCGTGGCTTCCTTCAAGATCATGGTGGAAGTAGAACAGGCCTGATTGAAACGCCATCTGCGCCCCCTGCCTTCAGGGGGCGTTTTTGGCGTTTTGGGAAACTGGCCCAGTATGGAGGGGGATGAACCATGCCCAACGAACAACGACATTATTCCAATGAACTGAATCTGGAGAGTGTGGGCATCAATCTGCCCTACAATATGCAGGCCGAGCAGAGCGTGCTGGGCGCTGTGCTGCTCAAGCCCGAGACATTGACCGATCTGGTGGAGATCATCCGGCCGGAAATGTTCTACACCCGGCAGAACGCCCAGATCTATTCTGAGATGCTGCGCCTGTTTACGGCAGACCAGACCATCGACTTTGTCACCCTGCTGGATGCCGTCATCTCCGATGGCGTGTTCCCCAGTGCGGACGAGGCAAAAGTCTATCTGACCGGTCTGGCCGAGACAGTGCCCAGCATCTCCAATGTGAAGGCATACGCCCAGATCGTGCAGGAAAAGTATCTGGTGCGCCAGCTGATGGGTGTTGCCAAGGACATTCTGCAGGACGCGGGCGATGAGCCGGACGCTGATCTGCTGCTGGAAAATGCGGAGCAGCGCATCTACGAGATCCGCTCCGGGCGGGATTCCAGCGCGTTGACCCCGCTTTCCTCCAGCATGGTGGAGACGCTGACCAACCTGCAGAAGATCAGCGGCCCGGATGCCGACAAGTACAAGGGCATCCCCACCGGCTTCCGTCTGCTGGATACTGTTCTGACCGGCCTTGGCCGCGGCGACCTCATCATTCTGGCCGCCCGCCCCGGTATGGGCAAGACCAGTTTTGCGCTGAACATTGCCACCCGCGTTGCCATGCAGCAAAAGGTGCCGGTGGCCATTTTCAGCCTGGAAATGACCAAGGAGCAGCTGACCAACCGCATCCTTTCGGCGGAAGCAGGCATCGACAGCCAGGCTTTCCGCACCGGTGCCCTTCGCAGTGAGGACTGGGAGTATCTGGCACTGGCAACGGAAAAGCTCCACGATGCCCCCATCTATATGGACGACACCTCAGGCATCACCATCACCGAGATGAAGGCGAAGATCCGCCGGGTCAATCAGGACCCCACACGCCCCAATGTGGGCCTGATCGTCATCGACTACTTGCAGCTGATGACCACCGGCCAGCGCAGCGAGAACCGTGTGCAGGAGATCAGCTCCATCACCCGAAACCTGAAGATCATGGCAAAGGAAATGAATGTGCCCATCATCGCGCTTTCTCAGCTGTCCCGTGCGGTGGAGAAGCAGGGCAACAACTCTTCTCACCGGCCCCAGCTGTCGGACCTGCGTGACTCCGGTTCCATCGAGCAGGATGCCGACTGCGTCCTTTTCCTTTACCGTGATTCCTACTACGCCAGCCAGAACCCCGATGGGGCCGAGGTGGATGCGGATACCGCGGAGTGCATCGTGGCAAAGAACCGCCACGGCGAGACCAGCACGGTGCCGCTGGGCTGGGATGGCGCACACACCCGCTTTATGGATGTGGACTTCAAACGCTGATGAACGACAAAACATCAAAATTGATCGCAAAAGTAGAACGGTTTGCCCGGCAGGAGCAGCTGTTTGCGCCTGCGGAGCCGGGCCGGGCTCTGCACCTGTGCGCTGCCGTTTCGGGCGGGGCCGACAGCATGGCGCTGCTGCGGGTGCTGCTGGAACTGCAGGAAGCTTTTGGGTATCCCCTTACGGCCTGCCATGTCAACCACGGCCTGCGGGGTGAAACTGCGGACCGGGACGAAGCTTTTGTCCGGGCCGAGTGTGCCCGGCTGGGGGTGCCGCTGACAGTCTTCCGCCCGGCAGATGTGGGAATGGCTGTGCCGCCCCATGCCGGGGAGGACTGGGCCCGCAGACTCCGCTATGCCTGCTTTGCCCAACTGCTGGCAGGCGGGATAGACTGCATTGCAACGGCCCATACTGCTACTGACCAGGCCGAGACCCTGCTGTTCCGGCTGGCCCGGGGCACCGGGCTGCACGGGGCAGGGGGCATCCGGCCCAAGCGGCCCGGTTACTGCCGCCCGCTGTTGGGCCTGACCCGGGCCGAGACCGAAGCGCTCTGCGCCGCCTTTGAGCAGGGCTGGGTGACGGACGAGACGAACGAGTCCGATGCCTACGCCCGCAACCGCCTGCGCCATGGGGCCGTTCCGGCCCTGCGCAGCGTCAACGATGCGGCAGAGGAAAATCTGGCCCGCTTCTGTGAAAAGGCGGCCCGTGCGGATGCTTACTTTGCCAGGCAGGCAGAACAGCTGCTTTCCATCGCGCGTCTGGATGCAGCCCAGACTGCCCGCAAGGCCCCGAAAGCCAAGGCTGCATGGCGGCTGGAGCCGCTGCAGGGCGCTGACCCGCTCATTCTGGAAGCAGCGCTCCACAGCCTTGTTGCCCCGGTGCGGGATGCCGAGGAAAAGTACATCCGCCTGCTGGCAGAGCTGGTGGAGCAGGGGAGCGGGGCGGTGCAATTGACCGATACGGTCCGCTTCTGCGCAGGCAGCGGGATGCTCTGGCAGGAAAAGAGTCGGCCGGAAGCGGCTGCGGCCCCTGCGTTTTCGCTGCCGTTTGCCCCTGCCGATGGGGCAGAATTTGCTCTGCCCGGGGGCCAAACCCTGAAAACACGGCTTTTTGTAAGCGGTTTTCGAGAAAAAACACAGGGTGTTCATAAAAAAGACTTAAAAAATCGGGCGGATTATGCTAGAATAACCTTGTTATATTCTGCCCTTACGCTGCGCACCCGTCAACCGGGAGACCGGTTCCGGCCTGCGGGGCGGGGGCTGAGCAAGCCCCTGCGCAAATGGATGAATGAGGCAGGCATTCCTGCCGGAATACGAGAGGGCCTGCCGCTGCTGGCGGCGGGCAGTGAGATCCTGTGGGTCTGTGGGGAGGGCTTTGCCGAGGGGCTGGCCCCGGACGAGGAGACTGTACAGATCTTGCAGTTGGAATTGGAAAATGGAGGAACAACCCATGAGCATGAATGACGATATCAAGAACATCCTGGTCAGTGAGGAAGCACTGAAAGCCAAGGTTGCCGAACTGGGTGCACAGATCAGCAGGGATTACGAGGGCAGAAACCTTGTCCTCGTCTCCATCCTCAAGGGTTCGGTGGTTTTCATGGCCGACCTGATGCGGGCCGTGACCATCCCCTGCAGCATTGATTTTATGGTCGTGTCCAGCTACGGCGGCAGCAATACCACCACCAGCGGTCTGGTCAAGATCATCAAGGATCTGGACGGCGACCTTTCCGGCAAGGACGTGCTGATCGTGGAGGACATTCTGGATACCGGTGTCACCCTTTCCAAGCTGGTGCCCATGCTCAAGATGCGCAACCCGAATTCCGTGAAGATCTGCACCATTCTGGACAAGCCCAGCCGCCGCAAGGCCGACATCCAGCCCGATTACGAGGGCTTCCAGGTGCCGGACGAGTTTGTGGTGGGCTATGGTCTGGACTACGATGAGAAATACCGCAACCTGCCCTATGTGGGTGTGCTGAAACCGGAAATCTACGCATAACAAAAACGAATTAGAACTGGAGTTGATCCCTTTTGCAACCGAAACGACCTCGCTTTAATCCCCTGATCCTGGCGCTGGCACTGGCCGGTGTTCTGATGATCTGGTCGGTGCTGGGCACCAGCGACAGCAGTACCGGCGGCTCCACCATGAGCTACTCGACTGTGGTGCACTACTTTGAGAACAATCAGGTCACAGCCTTTACGCTGGACCGCAACACCAGCATCATCACCCTGACGCTGAAGGAGGGCAAGCAGGAGCTGCCCGAAACCACAGGTGCCACCGCTGCCACACAGGCCTCCGGCGGTCTGCTGAGCAATATGTTCTCCTCCTCCACCTCTTCCGTGGGGGCGACCAGAAACGATGACGGCACGGTGACGGTGCGCTACAAGCTGCCCTACGCCTATGTGTTCATCGAGAATGTCCAGCAGTATATCGATTCCTACGACGCAGCCAACCCGACCGCGCCCATGGAGTACGATTACACCACCCTGAAGGAGTCCATCCCCTGGATGGAGATCCTGTTCTACCTGGGAATGCTGGGCTGCACCGGCTTCCTGCTCTTCTCCATGATGCGCGGCGGCGCTGGCGGCGGCGGTATTATGAACGTGGGCAAGGCCAAGGTGAAGGACGAGCACGAGAACAAAAAGACCGCGACCTTTGCCGACGTTGCCGGTGAGGACGAGGAAAAGGAAGAGCTGAAGGAGGTCGTGGAGTTCCTCAAGAGCCCCGACAAGTTCAACACGCTGGGTGCCCGCATCCCCCACGGCGTTCTGCTGGTGGGCCCTCCGGGTACCGGTAAGACCCTGCTGGCCCGTGCCTGCGCCGGTGAGGCGGGGGTGCCCTTCTACTCCATTTCCGGCTCCGACTTCGTGGAAATGTATGTCGGTGTCGGCGCGTCCCGTGTGCGTGACCTGTTTGATAAGGCCAAAAAGACCATGCCCTGCATCATCTTCATCGATGAGATCGATGCTGTGGGCCGTCAGCGCGGCGCAGGTCTGGGCGGCGGCCACGACGAGCGGGAGCAGACCCTGAACCAGCTGCTGGTCGAGATGGACGGCTTTGAGGCCAACGATGGTGTCATCGTGATGGCAGCCACCAACCGTGCCGACATTCTGGATAAGGCACTGCTCCGTCCGGGCCGCTTTGACCGTCAGGTCTATGTGGGCCTGCCCGATGTCAAGGGCCGCGAGGAGATCCTCAAGGTCCACACCAAGAACAAGCCTCTGGCTCCCGATGTCTCCCTCAGAGTCATCGCACAGCGCACCGCAGGCTTTGCGGGTGCTGACCTGGAGAACCTGGTCAATGAGGCCGCTCTGCTGGCTGCCCGCCGCAGCCGCAAGGCCATCACCATGGAGGACATCGAGGAAGCTTCCATGAAGGTCATGGCAGGCCCTGAGAAGAAGAGCCGTGTTGTGACTGCCGAGGAAAAGAAGCTGACCGCCTACCATGAGGCGGGCCACGCCGTGGCAGGCTTCTATTGCAAGCACCACCCCCGCGTGCACGAGATCACCATCATTCCCCGCGGCCAGGCTGGCGGCTACACCATGTACCTGCCTGAAAAGGATCGCAGCTATGTGACCAAGGGTGAGATGTTCGAGGATATCGTTTCCAGCCTGGGCGGCCGTGTGGCCGAGCAGCTGATCCTGGAGGATATCTCCACCGGTGCCTCCAACGACCTGCAGCAGGCAACCAACATTGCCCGCCAGATGATCACCAAGTACGGCTTCTCCGAGCGCCTGGGCCCTGTGGTCTACGGCACCTCGCAGGAGGAGACCTTCCTGGGCCGTGATTTCACCCAGGGCAAGGGCTACAGCGAGAGCACCGCTGCCGAGATCGACGGCGAGATGCGGGATATCATCGATGAAGCCTACGAG
>ERZ1106976.290-NODE-290-length-57597-cov-7.676011_pt1 | contig 57597 bp, 42 predicted proteins | sample MGYA00403687_ERZ1106976 | MGnify/ENA primary metagenome ERZ1106976 (study PRJEB35170, sample SAMEA104062446) | human gut metagenome | biome: human gut; feature: human-associated habitat; material: faeces | place: Denmark | collected 2013-02-22 ... | reverse complement strand
GTATAGAGAAAGCCACAGGCAACGCCTGTGGCTTTCTCTATACAGGGCGAGGAAGCAAGAGAAGCCGTGTGGCAAGGCGCAAAGAGAAAACAGAAAGCAGAAAAGAATATGCGACTTGCCCCCGAGCAAAGCGAGGATGGGTTCAGAATCCTCCTGCCCCTGTATAGAGAAAGCCACAGGCGTTGCCTGTGGCTTTCTTGGTGCAGAAGGTTGTCGAATAAGTGTTGAAAAGTAAAATGAATATCGCCGGGAATAACCAAAACGGTCACTTTCGGCGGTGTTTTTATTTCATAGCATCAACCGGACCTCGCATCTCATAAATCCGGTGCCACCTTCAAGCTGTCTATGTTGGTATAACCTTCTGTTAACACATTGCGCAAATCATTTGCGCCTGCCTTTTCCGGCAAAACCGAAACCGGAGATGTTGTCGAAATTCTCGTCTGTGATCAAGTGGAAAATCGCCCGTTTACATCAAAAGAACTGTCCTACCAAGATTCCATTTATAGATCCTTCTTCCGGTAAGCAATGTAGATCAGCGGTGTTTTGCCGACCACCACAGGATAAGGCAAAAGCTCTTTGTGAACGATTGCGAGAAGCTGCGCTTTTATGTACGCACCCATCGCGCCTGCGTGAACGAAATATTTTGCTTCATCCACGTGTTGGGGGACGTGGTTCTTGGTCTTTGCCCAAAGCCTGCGCAGATCATCGGACAACAAATCGAAAAGTTCCTTCTTGATTGCTTCGCAAGCGGGATTCCAATATTCGGTTACTTCGGTGAACGGCAATGCCGGAATATCCAATTTGATCTCGCCGTCCGTACCGCGTTTTAATATGCAAAGCTTTTCAAATTCGGGGATCAGCTCATATAAAAGTTCATTGTCGGTTTTGACGTCACAGGGGAGCAAGGATGCATAGAATCGTAAAATGCTTTGCAATGAGCATTTGTATTTAAACTGGCTGTAAGCCCAATGTGCATCCCCGAAAAGTGATTGACAATCGAACATCTGGCAATCAAACTTGCCGTCATGATTGGTGCTGTATCTGACACATACGGGACCGGAGCCATCGTATGGATTGTTTCGCATTTGATCGTGCTCATATACAGTCACTGTTGCCAACCATCTGCCTGCATCGGGACGGTCGGGGGGCTGTTTGGGAGAATGATCTTCACCGGGACGGCTTTTATGCAAAACATCACTTAGCATTTGATTGATAACAAACAAAAGCATGGTTGCCTTTTGCTTGTCGGACATTTTTGCAAAGTCATCACGCTTTGTCAGCGGCTCAAGGTGTTTCCAAACGATCTCCCATACCCGGGATGCGTATTGATCGGCAAGCTTTTCTTGCGCAGGGATATCGCCAAAGGCATCCTCATATCTTTGCACGAAGCAACGGGTATAGACAAGTCCTCCCGCGGTTCTGCCCATCAGCTCTCCCTTGACCAAAGAGTCAATAATCGGTTCCATATATGCACTTGGCATCCCCATCGTATCGGCAATTCCGCGCACCGAAACGGGATTTTCATACGCCAGATTTAAGATGTTGGCTTCAATATCCGAACGCATGAGCGAAAACGGCTCGCCTTTGAGTCCGTCGTTCCCCCATATACAAATGGATGCGGTTTTGGGTTCATAGCTGATCTGCGAATACTTTTCCATGTTTTCAAGTCCCTCCCTGATCTGATCTCTTGCCGTGGAAAGACGGGATAATACCGTTCCGCGTGGAATGCCAAGCTCTTTTGAAATCTGTTTTACCGTTTGTCCGTGGATGTAGTGGCGCACGGTAACCTCGCGGTAAATACAGAGCAGGCGTCCGATTTCGCGGCGCACCGCTTCGTATTCCTCAGTTCTGCGCGCGGTTTCTTCTTTTTCTTCGATTTCATTGTAAGTTTCGCTGATCGCACCGTCAGCGTACTCTACGTATTCCCCTTTGTACTTTTCGCGAAGCCACGCATTGTATTTGTTCCTGAGAACTGCTGATAAAAAACCTTTGCGGTATTCGATATTTTCGCCCTTGCTGACTTTTACGACCAAAACCGTAAGCGTGTCCTGTACCAAGGTATCAATATCCGGGCAATCGTTATATTGCTTTTCTGCAAGACGGTAGAGATACTCCATGTATTCGCCGCACTGTTTTTCAAAATCCTTGTCAAATTCGATCATAGAGGTTCCCCCTTTCTGCCGTCATCGGCTGTTTGCCTGATTAGTTGCGGGAAAATGCCGTTGATTCGTTATTTCCATAAAATTATACCGTAAAATTGTGCGATTTTTCCCGCCGCATTTGTTACAGAAAAACTGTACCCGCATACCGCTTGCCGAACGGTTCGGATAGATTGATATCGCATACGACGGTGTCGATTTCCGAAAGATTTCCCTTGACAAAGGTTGATGTATGTCCGATTTTGCTGCTGTCGCAGAGCAGGACGGATCTTGCCGAGCAACGCATCATGCGCCGCGTTATGTCGATCTCATTCTGGTAGCAGTCGTATAGGATACCGTCTTCATCTATCCCTCTAGCGGAGAAAAAGGCAGTGTTGGCGCGCACCTTGTCGATCGCTTCCATGACCGTATCTCCTGTAAGTGCGAAGCGGTTCTCATAGCTGATTGCTCCTCCGGTGCAGATCACCCTGATCTGGTACGCTGACAGAAAGTGAAGCGCCTCAATGCTGTTCGTGACGACAGTGAGTCCCCGGATACCGGTAATTTCCTGCAAAAAGTACACGACCGTGGAGGAAGCGTCCACGAAGATAACGTCTCCCTCCTTGACAAGCCTGGCGGCGAGGGTGGCGATTCGTTTTTTCTCGCGCTTATTCTCCTGCATTCTTGACAAAAACGGAATGGCAATTTTATTGGAGTCGCACAGCGTTGCACCCCCGTACGATCGGCGGATCAGACCGCGCTTTTCCAATGCAGACAGGTCGCGCCGCACGCTGGAGGGACTGATATGAAGTGTTTGTGCAAGGCACTCGACGGTGGAGTACTTCCGTTGCTCCAGAATGGCAATGATCTCATTTTCTCGTTCGCTTCGATACATATCAATTTCCTTTCCTTGCGCGTTGTTGCGCGTTTTTCGTCGTAATGTAGCTGATTTGCCGTCTTTTTCGCACACTCTTGACTGATTCCCGTGCATAGTATATACTATATTCTGTAAGTTGTCAATATGCTTTGCCAAAGGAGGAAAAGAGATTGAAGAAGATCATGTTGCTTTCGCTCATCGCAATGTTTTTGTTCGGGTGCCTGTATATTCCCGCGGTTGCCGAAAGATCTCCTGTTTTTGTGGGGGAGTTGGCTACCGATTTGGACGTTTCGTCCCTGCGGGCCTCCGGTTATGAGGTAGTGGATGACCGTGACTCCGGAATCACCTATTCCTGGCCGTATCACTTGGACGCGGCAAAGGTGGCATCGGAGAGTGCCGTCGAAGGTACGCTCACCTCGCAGTGGGGACAGGTTGGTGCCAGTTTTACTTATGAGTTCTCCGGTTGTTTTCTGGCGCTGTTGTTTGCCGAGCATCATTTTGCGGCGGATATCATCATATCGGTCGACGGAAAGGAAATTGGCAGGACTGCGCCCTATAAGGAGGATGCACCCGTCGAGGACCTGGCAGGTGGACAGAGCCGCGTCGTTTTTGTCACGGACACACTGTCGGACGGTGACCATAAGTTGACCGTGACGCACGCAACTGCACATAACTCGGGTGAGGATAACCTCAAACCGGACGGGAACACCTATTACGATAACGTTGCGCTGTTTGATGCACTGATTGTGAAGGGGAAGCAATCAGAGGTTCCGGTTGCTCTGGAGGTCGGAAAGAGAACATCCCTGTATACCGACGAAGTCTTGACTGGGCTGAACCTTGTCGCTATGGATGATACGAGCACAGAGTTTGTGTACACCTGGCCGTATGATTTGGAGGCGGCGTCGATTCAGGGGGGCGGCGGGGCATACGGCGGCACACTGCATTTCAACATCGGGCAGGTAGGCGCGCGCGTTACCTGCGTGTTCCGCGGCAGTACGCTTGCCATTGCTTTTGCAAAGACCTATTTTGCCTGCAAGGTTACGGTGGACGTGGACGGTGAGATCGTTGGGACATTTACACCTCATGCTGATGTCCGTCCGGAAACGGCTGACGTGCCGTACCAATCCGAGATCTGCTTTGTCAGGACGGATTTGCAACCTGGACTTCATATTCTTACGCTGACACATGACACTGCGTATGAGTCCGGCGAGGATAACCTCAAGCCGGATGGGCAGAAGTATTACGACAACAATGCGTACTTTGACTGTATATTCGTACAAAAGGAGCCTGATATGCCCGTCCTTGAAACGGAAACCACGTTGGAGACCGTCTTGGAAACCGTCTTGGAAACCGTTGAGAAAACCAATGCGGAAACTGTTTTGGAAACCGACTCGCAGACTGCTTCCGACACTGCTGAAGCTACGGATCCGATCCCGACCGAGCAGAAAACGTTTCCGACGTCCGGGACCGGGGCGGAGAACGATCGTGCGGGCGGTGGATGCGCATCATCGCTTGGAACTGCCGGTGTTCTGCTGTGTTTGCTTACAGTCGGATGTATCATCATTCTGTACAGGCGGCGCTCTGCGCGTCATTCGGCAGTATGATGCAGGAATGGAGGGCGGCATGAAAAACAGGAATCGAATTTTATGCGGAATCGTGTCGATCTGTCTGCTAATTACCGCACTGTTTGTCGGGTGCAACCGTGCGTTCCCATCGGAGTCCGAGGGCACTGTGGGCGCGACACAGTCCGCAACAGGCGGCATCGACACGACAAATACACAAGCGCAAACGACACAGGAGGAGTCCGGGTCGGCTGCCGAGGCAGTTGTTCCGCTTCCGTCGCAAAAAGGAGGGAATACAGTGAAGATATTGGAAAACCGGATAACGAATCTGAACCTGTCCGGCGAGGTCGGACGTATTCTTGCCGCGAACGAGCAGAACTGGGTTCAGAAAATACTTGAGGATAACCCCGGATTGTTCGAAGGCTTTCTGAACCCGCAGAATGGCAAGATCGGGAAGTGCATGTGGCACGGGGAGTTTCCGGGTAAGCTGCTGACGGGCATTGCGCAGACTTATCTTACGCATCGCGATCCCGAAACGCAAAAGGTCGGAGATCGCTTTGTCGAGACGTTTGGTAAGGCGCAGAACGAGGACGGTTACCTCGGTCCGTGGAAGCGTAACCAGCAGTTTGAGAGGGATGTCAGCTCGTCCAATTTAGGCAAGTGGGACACATGGGGGCAGTACCACTGTATCTATGGTTTGTACCGATGGTATCAGGTGACCGGCAATCGACAGGCATTGGAGATTGCACAGCGCGCACTGGACAACATCTATGACCACTTCATCACGGGGAATATATCGCTTGTGGCGCAGAACTGGGCAGAATGCAACCTGGCGATCGGTCACGCCTTTGCGCTGTTCTATGAAGAAACCGGCGAGGAAAAGTACCTGCAAGCCGCTGAACGTATCGTTAATCAGGACTGGAAGGATACCTACTTGGATTTCTATTCCAAGACCACTCTGTCCTGCAATTGGATGGATGCGGCACTGGCAGGAAAACCGTACTATGCGTCGGGTCAGCCGCGTTGGGAGGGGTTGTATGCGTTGGAAACACTGGCAACACTGTACCGCATTACCGGCAAAGAGGAGTACAATACCGCACTGGCCAATCTGTGGTGGGGAATGGTTCAGAATGACCGTCACAATACCGGTAGCTTCGGCACGGGCGAGGGGGCGACCGGAAACCTGTACGGCGCCGGCAGTGAGACCTGCAACACAGTGGCATGGATGGCATTTTCGACTGAATATTTGGCAATCAGTCGCGACTCGCGCGTTGCGGACGAATTGGAGCTGTCCTTCTTCAACGCAACACTGGGATCGTTGTTGGACGGAGAACGCAATTTTACCTATATGAATAACTCGGACGGCACCCGCGAGGCGGCGCGTATTACGCTGGAGGGACATTCTTACCTCGGTGCGCGGGATATGTCCTGCTGCCAGGCAAACGGCAACCGCGGGTTGTCGCAGTTGACCGAATGGGCACTGCTCTCGAGGGGAGACAGTTTGTATCTCAACTACTATGGTCAGTCAGGGATTGAAACCCGGCTGGAAAGCGGGCACAGAGTGGAAATTGCGCAGGAGACCGAGTATCCGCGGAACGGGCAGATCCGCATCCGGGTCAACACGGACTGTGAGCGGGTGCTTACGCTGAATCTGCGTATTCCCGCGTGGTCTGTAAACACGCGTCTTACAGTCAATGGGGAGGAGCTCTCCGTTTGCGCGGGGCAGTACGCCAGCATTTCGCGCGTGTGGAGCCCGGATGATACAATCGAATTGGTGTTGGATATGGCGCCGCATTTCTGGGTATCTGACCAAACAACCATGAGCTTCAGGGTTTCCGCATATACGGGTCCCATTTTGCTTGCATTCCGGACGAGTGACGACGTCCGTGCGACATCGCGGTTCAACGTGGAAGATCTGCGGAATCTGACAGCTGTACCCGGAGATGGGCTGGTCAACTTTGCGTCTCGTACGGCAACCGAAAAGGATGTCATGCTTACCGATTATTATACAGCCGGCAAGCATGGCGAGGCATACGTTTCATGGCTTGTTTGCATTTCGGATATGACACCGATCAAGCCGGATCGAAACACGGTACCGATCTGGTGCAACCGATGATTGTGTTCCGGATCAAAGTAAAAAACACACCATTGTTATTTTTCTGCCTTACAACCTTTAAGTGCTGCAGAGATAAGCTGATTGGTACCAAGCAGTCATGCCGGAATCCGAAATCCTGATTCGGGTGCAGATCGTGATGTTCATAAAGAAAACCACAGGGGGGACCCGTGGTTTTCTCTGTATATGGCGGCAGGCGTTTTTCTTTGCACCCCCAAAAATTACGTATCAGAGGGCGGGGGTGTCTGCCCGTAATAGCAAAGACTCAAAACGGTGATGTCATCAAACTGCGGCGCCTGCCCTACAAATGCCTCTACGTCTGCTCTGACCGCGGACAGCAGGGGCTTGGGCGAACAGTCGCGGTTGGCATTGAGGACGGCGGAGAGGCGTTCCTCGCCGTAGAGCCGGTGCTCTGCGTCTGTTGCCTCGGTTACACCGTCGGTATACAGAAACAGCGCGTCGCCCGGATCCAGATCAAGACTGCATGCGCGGTAGCGTGTTTCCTCCATACCCGCCAGTACAAAACCGCTGCGGGTACGCAGATAGTCATATCCGCCGCCGGCGCGTCGCAAGAGCGGCGGGTTGTGTCCGGCATTTACGTAGGAAAGGTGCCCTGTGGAGAGTTCCAGTACGCCCATCCAGGCAGTTACGAACATTCCCTCGTCGTTGGTTTCGCAAAGCAGGCGGTTTACCTCCGTAAAGACCAGATCCGGCGATGTGCCGCGTTGTGCGTGGTCTTTGATCAGTGTTTTGGCAATGACCATAAACAGTGCCGCCGGAACGCCTTTTCCGGATACGTCTGCCACTACTACCGCTAAGTGATTGTTATCAACCAAAAAGAAATCGTAAAAATCGCCGCCGACCTCTTTGGCAGGGCTCATGATGGCATAGATGTCAAATTCTTTCTGTGCGGGGAAGGCGGGGAAGATGCGCGGGAGCATGGATGTCTGGATGTGAGTAGCCACGCTCAGCTCGGAGGCAATCTGCTGTTTATCCGCACTGTCCCGAATCTGGCGCTCCAGCAGCTTCCGCGTGCGGTCCGCCAGGGTGGAGCAGATGATGGTTACACCGCAGAGAATCAGCGAGCGTGGCAGGATGTAGAACAGGACGACGCGGCGGATGGTGTTGCTTGTGACCACCCGCGGTCCGTCGGTTTCCAGCGCTTTGAGCAGGTTGCTGTCCCATTCTCCGAAATAAGTACCGATCAGGAGAGATGCCGCCATGCAAACCACGGAAACCGCCAACAGGCCGTAGGAGAAGCGCTTGGAGTAGTAATGGCAGCCCAGAACCACCGGCACTGCCCATGCCAGAATGGCGTGACTTGGCAATGCGGCGGACAAAAGCGTGATGCCCAGTATGCAACACAGCAGAATGTACAGTTTCAGGCGCGGCGAATTCTGATTGATCAGCCGCAAAAGGAGACTCGGCAGAAGCAGCAGTGCGATGCCGCCGATCCCGGCGACCGCCATGATGGTCTTGGGAACAATGAATACGCCCAACGCATTCAGCACCCAGATTACGGCAACCACAGCCGCAAGCACGCGCATACAGCGCGCGGCATACAGGTTGGCTTCTTTTTCGTTTTCCGCAAAAGCGGTAGAGTAATCCGTTTCGTTCATATCATCACCGTCCGTTCCATTGCGTATTTACCCATATTATACCCTTTTTGGCTGGAAATGTCAACAGTTTGCGGCGAATTCCGCCGGGATACGGGGAGCGGAAAGGCGTTTTGTTTGGCCAAATATACCGATCCGTTTTGTCATTGTTCTGCCGAAAAAATCTGAGCCCCCGATATGTGCCGGGGGCTTGTTTTGCGCCATGATTTTAGGTATTCCGCGCAATCCGCGCGGTGACGCCTTTAATGAGGTCGGAAACGGAAGTTGGATGGAAACTAAATTTTGGGGACAAATCTCTTTGCAATGCTGAAGACAATCTTCCACATGATTTTTGTATTTCGGTATTCATTGCGGCAGTGTTTGTATACGATGCGCTGTATGGGAAGATCGGTGCGGATTACGATTATACGCATTTTTTGCCCGCACTCTCGGAGATCGCGACGGCATTGTCGGGCGAGGCGCCGCAGATTGCGGTTACGGCCGAGGCGATTCAGCAGATCTATATTCTGTATTTTTCCGAAATCGGGAGCCTGCCGTCCGGCAGGATGCGCGGAAGCGATTTTGCGGCATACGCACTTGCCGTTGACCGGAGCAATGCGGTGATTCATGGCCGCCTGACGGAGGACAACCGGAACCGGCTTGCGGATATGCTGACCGTGCAGGGGTATCTTGCGGATTCCGCCGAGCCGACTTATGAGGCTTTGTATGAAAAGCTGAATGTTTTGCAAAAAGAGATCCGGAGTGATCTGACCCCGTCATCCGCACTGGATCCGGACAAAATTTCCGGCGTTTACATCAAATATGCCATCGAAAAGGGGAATGCATTGACCGATCCCATTATGGCGTGCGATCTGCTGGATTTTGTCAGCGGGCATATGGATACCAATACGCTCCTGATGCAGAAAATGAGCGCGGAGAACCGGAAAAAGGTGGCGGATGCACAGGTGGATATTGCAAAGGCGGAGGATCTGTTCCTCGGTGAGCAGTATGCGCGGATGCTATTGTCGGTCAACCTGCCCAATGAGAGTGCGGACACAACGGAATTTGTGGCATTCCTTTCGGATCAGGTCAGAGAAACATTCGGAAACGATGCGTATATCACCGGAGAGGTTGTTTCCACGTACGATTTGCATCAATCCTTTGATCATGATAACCTGTTTATTACCGTCTTTACCCTGATTTCCATCTTTGTCATCGTGATGTTGATTTTCCGGTCCCTTTCTCTGCCTGTGATTCCGGTGGCGGTGATTCAGGGTGCGATTTTCATTGCCATGAGCACGCAGCTGCTGGGGAACGGACTCTTCTTCATGAGTTATATCGTTGCAACCTGTATTCTGATGGGGGCAACCATTGACTACGGCATTCTGATGTCCGGCAATTATGTGGCATACAGAGCCGATTACGATAAAAAAGAGGCGTTGGCACGCTCTGTGGAGGCGGCAATGCCGACTGTTTTCACGTCCGGACTGATTCTGACTGTGTGCGGGTTTGTTATCCACTTTATTTCCAGTCAGAATTCCATTTCCACGGTGGAACTTCTGATCGGCATCGGTACGATCTGCTCGGTGCTGATGATTACCGTTGTTCTTCCGTCCGTCCTTTATCTGCTTGACCGGTTTGTGCCCAAGCTGTCCATGAAAAAACGCTGAATCAGGAGGAGCGGACAAAAGGAGCGCCCGGATTTCGGTCCGGGCGCTCCTTATATGCTTTTTTTCGGTCGGTGTTATTCGCCCAACGTTTCCAGCTCTTCGTAAATGCCGAACAATTCTTCTTCCGCATTCGTTTTCTGCCGGTCCAGTTCCGCAACGCGCGCATAGTCGGTGGCGGCGTCTCCGTAGAGGGACTGTTCAATCTCTGCGAGCAACGTTTCCAGTTCCGTTGCCCGTTCATGCAGACGGCGCAGGCGGGTCTGCCGCTTTTTTTCATCGGACTGCCGTTGCTTGTTCTGCAGATACTGTGCCTTGCCTGTCCCGATCGGCTCCTCTTTGACCGGAGCGGCGGGATCGGAGAGGCGTTCGGCAATGCGCGCCTGCCGGTAGGCGGAAAATTCGGTGTATGCCTGTCCGGGGTGTCCGACGGGAAAATCCAGAAGATCCCCCGCAAAGGCATCTCCCGGTTTGATCTGGAGAATCCGGGTTGCCAGCTTTTCGATCAGGTAGCGATCGTGCGATACGACAAGGATAGTGCCGTCAAATCCGGAAAGGGCATTTTCCAGTACCTCACGGGAGTCAATGTCCAAATGGTTGGTCGGTTCGTCCAGTACCAGAAGATTCATGCGGGAAAGAATCAGTTTTGCCAGTGTCAGGCGCGCCCGTTCCCCACCGCTGAGCACACCGACGGTTTTGTATACGTCCTCGCCGATAAAGCGGAAAAGCGCCAGGGCGTTCCGGATCTCGGTTTCGGTCTTGCGCGGGTAGGCGTTCCATAATTCGTCAAGGACGGTGTTTTCCATGGTCAGGTTCTGGTTCTCCTGGTCATAGTAACCGACTTCGACGTTGTATCCGGCTTCAATTCTGCCCGAAAGGGGCTCCAGTCTGTTTAAGATCAGTTTGATCAGCGTGGATTTGCCGCAGCCGTTCGGACCGATCAGCAAAACGCGTTCGCCCTTGCGGATGTCAAAGGTCAAATCGGAAAACAGCACCCGGTCCCCGAAGCCCATCCGCAGATGACGCACCATCAATACGTCGTTGCCGCTCGGCAGAGAAGATGTGAACTTCATGCGGATCGGTTTGGGCGCATTTTCCGGGCGGTCAATGCGTTCTACTTTGGCAAGCAGTTTTTCCCGCGCGTGGATGGTGACATAATTGTGTGCCTGGTTCCAGCGGCGCTGCTGATCCAGGAAAGCCTGCTGCCGTTCCAGCTCTTTCTGCTGCTGATCATAGTGTTTCTGTTGAATGGCGCGGTCGGTCTCACGCTGATCCATGGTGCGCGTATAGTTTCCGTTGTACAGTTTTGCACGGTGGTTCTGGATGACGAGCGTTTTATTGGTGACGCGGTCGAGAAAATAGCGGTCATGGGAAATGACCATGACGCATTTTTTGTAGGAAACCAGGAAACTTTCCAGCCACGCCAGCGTTTCGATATCCAGGTGGTTGGTCGGCTCGTCCAGCATCAGAATGTCCGGCTCGCAGGAGAGCTGAATGGCAAGCGCCAGACGGGTTTTCTGCCCGCCGCTGAGCGTCCGGACATCCTGGTGCATCAGCGCCTCGTCAAAGCCGAGTTTCGCCAGGATTGAAGCGCATCTGCCGCGAAATTCCAATCCGCCCTCCCGCAGAAAGCGGTCGTGCAGTTCGGTATATTCCCGTGTCAGCCGGTCGTAATCCGGAAGACCGGTATCCTGCAGGAGCCCCTCCAATTCGGCGAGGCGGCGTTCTGCGGCAAGCAGGTGGGGGAAAGCGTGGTACATGTGGGAAAGCGCACTGTCGTCACCTGCGTATTCGCCGTCCGTGCGGAAGGCGTCGTCCTGACGCAGAATGCCGATGCTTTTCCCTTTGGAAATGAAGACGGAGCCCGCACTCGGTTCATATTCGCCGGTAATCATGCGGAAGAGCGAGGACTTTCCGCTACCGTTGACACCGATGATGCCCAGTTTGTCGGTTTCTTCCAGCGAGAAGGACACCTGATCCAGGATGACCGTTGTGCCGAAATGCAGGCACAGATCGTTGACGCTGATTGCTATCATGGCACCGACTCCGTTTACCGGATGATTCCGAACCGCAGTTTGAGCTGTAACACGCGCAGAACCGATTCCTCAATCCGCTCCATGGAGATGACCCCCTCCCGGAGTGCGTCCAGTACGGCGGGCACCTGCCGCTCATAGGTCGAACAGCAGAGCAGGTCATTTCCGGACAGCACCGCCTGCACGGCAGAGGCGCGATCGCCGGTGTAGAGCGTGATGGCGCCCATATCCAAGGAGTCGGTCATGATGATGCCGTCAAAATGCAGCTCTTCCCGCAGAAAACGGTGTACGGCAGGGGACAGGGAAGCGGGAATGTCGGAGTCCAGGCATTCCACGATGTTGTGCGCAACCATGACAATGGGAGCACCGGCACGGATTCCGGCGATGAAGGGCAGCAGATCGCTCTGCATAAAGGTGTCCAGCGTTCTTGCGTCATGTGCGACGGAGGTGTGGGTATCCACATTGTCGCCGTAGCCGGGGAAGTGTTTGATGGAGCCGACCAGACCGCAACGGTTCATGGTGCTGACCACGGTCTCGGCATATGCCGCCGTTTCCCCGGCGGGACGTCCGAGGGTGCGGTCATAGATGAAATTTTCGGGGCTTGTGGACATATCGCAGACCGGTGCGTAATTGAAATTGACGCCAAGATCCAGAAGAAAAGCAGCCTTTTCCTCGGTGTCCCGGCGGATTTCTTCCAGTCCGCCTTTTGCATACAGGGTCTGCGGATTCGGGAACGGTTCCTTCCGGAACTGCGGGAATTTGCTTGCGCGCACCACTCTGCCGCCCTCTTCGTCTGCGGCAAGGAAAAGCGGCAGATTGGCGACGCTGTTCCACTCCCGGATGGCATCGCGCAGGGTGTCAGGCGTGCGGTGTTCAAAATCCACGGCGTAGAGGGTAAAGCCGCCGAGCTTATAGGTGGCAACGGCATCCTTGGCGCCTTCCTGCGGACAGCGGACAACAAAAAGCTGCCCGACTTTTTCTTCGATCGACATGCCTGCCAGAATTTGTTTGCTTCTTTCTATTTCGTTCATGATTCTGTCCTCGTTTCGGATTTTATTAGGCACCGCCGCACAACTCGCGACCGATGCGGCGACGCCTTGAATTTCAGGTGTTATTTCTGCCGCATCCGGTTGATCTTTTCTTCCGACGGCGTTACATATGCGGTCCAGTTGGTGTGATAGATCACAAACCCGGGGCGCGCGCCTGCGACTTTGCGGACTCCGCGCACGCGCAGGTAATCCACCGGGACGCCGGTGCCGTCACGGGCGCCGGAGAAGTATGCGGCAATTTCCGCTGCGTCGGTAAAGTCCTCCGCCGGCGGGTCCTCCTCGCCGTGGCATTGCAGGACCACATGGGAGCCGGGTACATTCTTGGCATGGAACCACCAGTCGTTGCGGTCGGCAAGCCGGTGTGTCAGGTATTCGTTCTGTACGTTGTTTTTGCCGCAGAGAACCGTGTAGCCGTTGCGGGTACGGAATTTGGCGGGAACCGGCGTTGGGGATTTGCGGCTGACGCTGTATCCCTTCATGCGGGAAGCGTAACCGGAGCGGTAAAGCTCGTCCCGGATTTCGGTCAGGTCGGCGGCGGTTTCCGCCTTGCTCAGCGCGTCAAACACGGAATAAAGATACTCCAGTTCGGACTGATTGCGCTCCAACTGCCGTGTAAGCTCGGTCTTTGCGGTCTTGGATTTGGCATATTTTTTGTAATAACGCTGAGCGTTTTCGTTGGGTGTTGCGCGCTTGTCCAACGGCACAAGAACCGTGCCGTAGCTGCCGTCCTCGCGGTAATCTGCGTAGTCTGTCAGCTCCGCGGCGTCCGATCCGCGTGCGATGGCGTGCAGGTTGGCGGTAATCAGGTCGCCGTAACGGCGGTACTGTTCTCCCATTTCGCACTCCGCCAGTTCGGCGCGTTGCGCCTCGGTCTTTTTGCGGATGCGCGATTCCGCCGCACTCAGAAGGTGCAACAGATCCTGGGCGCGCTGATGCAGACCCGCTTCCCGGTCACGCCCGGCAAAGAAGGTATCCAGCATTGCCGAGGCGGACTCACAGCGCCGCAATTCCATGCCGGTGTACTGGGTCAGGGGCAGGTATGCGTATTCGATCGGTTTTGTGCCGTCCAGCACCAGGGTCGGTTCGTAACGGTTTTCGCGGATACGCGCCATGACGCCGCTGAACGCGTCAAAGAGCGCGTCCGCACGGACATATTCCGCCGGGGTGTCGGTATGGCGGGGGGGAAGAAAGACGATTTCCCTGGCAACGGATGTTGCGATACCGCAGAAACTGCCGGAGATAAACTTATCGGCGCTCTTTTCCCGCGGGTAGCCGGCATACAGTTCGGCAAAACGTTCCGGCGTGACGGTGATCGGATCCTCCTTGTCCTGTGCCGGCGGAAGCTCATAGGTCATGCCGGGCAGAACCTGGCGCAATGCGGAGGTGGTAAAATCCACGATGCGCAGTGCGGAAAGAATTTTTTTGTTTTCGTCCGTAAAGATCAGGTTGCTGTATTTGCCCATGATTTCGGCAATCAGGTATTTGCGGCAGGCAAATCCCATTTCGTCGCGGGTGTCGAATCCCAGAGTGACCACACGTTCAAAGCCTTCCTGGTGCAGGGAAGCCAGCTTGGCGCCGGTCAGGTGCTTTCGCAGAAGCATGCAGAACATGGGCGCCTGCATGGGATTTTCGCGTGCTGCGTCGGTAAAACCGATGCGCGGATTGTTGCAGCCCGCCTGGATCAGAAGGCGTTTTCCGCCCTGTGTGGTGCGCATTTGCAGAACGATTTCGTCCCGCGCCGGCTGCATGATCTTTTCCACGCGGCCACCGAGCGCCACCGTGCCGATCTCATGGATCATACAGGCAAGCATTCCTGCGTCAAAAGCCATAATAATCTCCTCTGTTTGTGTTTATTCTCCCGGTGCGGTGCCGAACATGCAACGGTCTGCCTCCGCTAAGGAGGGGAAGATCAGATCCGGGCGGCAGTCCTTTGCGGCGCTTTCCGCCATTTCGGCGGTGGTTTCCCCGGTCAGTACCAATACGGCGCAGACCCCGTGGCGCACGCCGACGGCGATGTCCGTGTAAAGGCGGTCGCCGAAAAAGCACATTCGGTCACGGGGGGTCTGTGTAATCGCCGTGATCATTTGCACCGTCTGTGCATAGGGTTTGCCGAAAAAGGTGGGCTTGACGCCGGTGGAAGCGGTGATAAGCGCCGCAATGGCGCCGCTGTCCGGCAAAAAGCCGCCCACGGTGGGGCAGTTGTAATCGGGATGCGTGCAGAAATACTCCGCACCGTTGCGCACCGCCGTGCAGGCGCAGGTCAGCTTTCGGTAGGTCAGTTCGGTGTCAAAGCTGGAAACCACAATATCCGCCTGTTCCGCGGCCTCCGGTACCAGCGGGATTCCCTGCGCGGCAAACTGCGCCCGCAGGCTCTCGGTTCCCAACAGGTAAACGGATTTGCCACGGCGGTGGTGCAGCAGATATGCCGCGGTGACGTCCCCGGAGGACATGATCTCGTCCCGTGCCGGCGCAAATCCCATCCGCGTCAGGCGTTCCATGTAAAAATCGCTTGCGCGGGAGGCGTTGTTGGTGAAGAACAGAACGCGTTTGCCGTGCGCGCGCAGGTGCCGGATAAACCGGACGGCAAACGGGAATACACGGTCTTCCAGGTATATGGTGCCGTCCATATCAAAAACAAAGAGTTCTTTTTCGCCGAGCAGCTGAGCGGCGTTTGCTGTGTTCTCCATATCTGTCCTCCGACTGAGAAAAAATACACATCTATTATATCACCGTCTTGCATTTTTGGCAAGGGTATGTTATAATAAAAGCAAGAAAACTTGCATGCAGGGGAATCAGGCGCGGTTTTGACGTGCGGATTCCGAAAAATTTGCGTATCCGGGGGATTTCCGATATGAATGGTGCAACCGAGAAACAGGTAAAAACGGTGATTGGCATTGACGTGGGAGGGAGTACGACCAAGATCTGCGGATTCCGCAGCGACGGGGAAGCGCGCAGTCTGATCGCGCCGCTGTTTGTGCGCGCGACCGATCCGCTGACCTCCATTTACGGCGCTTTCGGTCGTTTCACCGCCGAGAATCATCTTTCGCTTGCCGACCTTGACCGTATCATGGTCACGGGCGGCGGGTCTTCCTATCTTTCCGCGCCGATTTATACATTGGATTGCCGCAATGTGCCGGAATTTGATAGCATCGGACTGGGCGGACTGTATCTGTCGGGGCTGGAAGAGGCAATTGTGGTCAGTATGGGGACAGGAACCGCGTTGGTGCACGCCAGACAGGACGGGGAGGGAAAGACCTGTGTCCGGTATCTGGGCGGAACCGGCATGGGGGGCGGCACATTGCTCGGTCTGACCCGGCGACTGATCGGCGTGGATACGGTGGAGCACATCGAGGCGCTCTGCGAGAGCGGCAATCTGGACAATATTGATTTGCGTATCAAAGATATTTCCAAGGATCATCTGTACAGCGAGATTGATGACAGTATTACGGTTGCCAACTTCGGAAAGGTCAGCGATATGGCAACACAGAACGATCTGGCGCTGGGAGTTGCCAATATGATTGCGGAAACGGTTGCCATGCTCGCCGTGTTTGCGGCGCGCGGCGCACAGGTGCAAAATATCGTGCTGACCGGCAATCTGTCTGTTTTCACGCCCATCCGCCGGGTTTTTGAGGGACTGGGCGAAAAGTTCGGCAAGACTTTTCTGGTGCCGGAGAATGCGCGCTTCGGAACGGTAATCGGTGCGGCGCTCTACGAAGAAGAAAAAATGCGCCGCGAATGAGGGCGGCACCAAAACCAAAGAAAAACCCACGAACCGTAGCCCGTAAGGCGACAGGGATCGTGGGTTTTTCACGGGTCGGATCTCCGTGTATCAGACAATGCAGTAAGCCGCGATAACGGTGACCGCAAAAAGGATTGCGAAAACAAAGGTCAGCGTACCGAGAACTTTGTCCCGTCTGCTGGTTTTTGTTCTGCCGAAGGAAGAATCCGAGCCGCCGGTGATTGCGCCGGAAAGACTCTTATCCTTACCGGACTGCAAAAGAACTGCGGCTACCAGGAAAACAGCCATAACAAGCAAAGCAATTCCGAGAGCAAGCTCCATAATCAAGTTACCTCCATCGAAGAATAGCAGGGTTCCCTTTGCAGGGTTACGTACAGGCTATTATATCATAACCCTTTTGCGATTGCAATAGGCTTGCCGAAAATAATTGCCGTAAAAGTGAGAATAAAGTGTAAATTTTTGCGCGGATTCAGGCAGGTCCGCCCTGTGACTTCAGTTTTTGAAAGATTTCTACCAGTTCGCCCGGCGTGTGCGCAAGCAGATCCGCGCCCTTTTGGCGCAGAACCTCTTCGCTCCGGTATCCCCATGTGACATCGACCGCCAGCATGCCGGCGTTTTTGGCGGTGGCAACGTCCACATCGCTGTCGCCCACAAAGGCGCATTCCACCGGTGTGACACCCAGCTCTTCGCAATATTGCAAAGGGACGGTTTTGTCCGGCTTGGTGGGTAATCCGTCGCGCACGCCGTGTGCGATGGCGAACAGTCCGGGACGGAACAGCTGGCGTACCAGCCCCTGTACCATGGCGTCCTGTTTGTTGGAAAGCATCGCAAGGCGGAAATCGCGGTGCAGAATTTCCAATGCCTCCGGAATGCCGTCATAGCAGCGGTCGGTATGCAGGTATGTTTGGGCATACATGCGGTCATAAAGGGCGAGCGTTTGATCTACGACGGTCTGATCGCCCCGGACCGATGCGGGCAGGGCCTCTTCAATCAGATGCCGTGCACCGAAATTCACAAAGCCCAGAACTTCTTCGTAGGTGTGCTCCGGGTATCCCAGTGCGGACATGGTCAGATTGACCCCCTCCCGGATAGCATAAATGGTGTCTGCGACCGTTCCGTCCAGATCGAAAATAATGACTTTAATCATGAATTCTGTGTTCCTCCGCCCCTCTTGTTATCCGCATTAGTATATCACGATTTACACCTGACGTCAAGTCGGGAAATGTGTCATAATATACGAAACAAAAGGCGAAAATTTGTGTAATATTGTTCTTTTTCTGCCTTTAATCCGAAGGGTTGATGTGCTATAATAATATAGTTATGAAGTCTGAAACGCTGAAAACAGAGGAGAATGAGTGTGAAAAGAGAAGATTTGAGAAATGTTGCGATCATCGCCCATGTTGACCACGGCAAAACCACCTTAGTGGACGGAATGCTGAAACAGGGCGGTATTTTTCGTGAAAACCAGGCAGTTGAAACCTGCGTCATGGACTCCGGCACCCTCGAACGCGAGCGCGGCATTACAATCCTTGCAAAGAATACCGCAATCCACTATAACGGCGTCAAGATCAATATTGTGGATACGCCCGGGCACGCCGACTTCGGCGGCGAGGTGGAGCGTGTTCTGAAGATGGTAAACGGCGTCATTCTTCTGGTGGATGCCGCGGAAGGTCCCATGCCGCAGACGCGTTTCGTTCTTCAGCGTGCACTGGAACTGAATCACCGCGTGATCGTGGTGATCAACAAGATCGACAAGCCGGACGCACGCTTGGGCGAGGTGGAAGACGAGATTCTGGAATTGCTGATGGATCTGAACGCCTCGGACGAGCAGTTGGATTCCCCGATGCTGTACTGTTCCGGCAGAGCCGGCACCGCGTCCCGTACACCGGATGAACCGGGCGTAGACCTCAAGCCGTTGTTTGATACCATCCTTGATTACATTCCCGCTCCGGAGGGGGAAGTGGACGCGCCGCTGCAGCTGCTTGTTTCCTCCATTGACTACAACGAATACGTCGGCAGAATCGGAATCGGCAGAATTGAGCGCGGGTCTATCCGCCTTAATCAGGATGTCGTAATTTGCAACTACCACGATAAGACCGTTTCCCGCAAGGCAAAAATTGCTTCCATTTTCCAGATCGAGGGACTGAACCGTGTGCCCGTTGAGGAGGCAAAGATGGGCGACATCGTCTGCTTCTCCGGTCCCGACGGAATCAATATCGGCGATACGGTTGCCGCGCCCTCTGCGCCGGAACCGCTGGAGTTTGTCAAGGTCAGCGAACCAACCATGGAAATGACCATTTCTGTCAACAATAGCCCCCTGGCAGGCAAGGAAGGAAAGTTTGTCACTTCCCGGCAGCTTCGTGAGCGCCTGTACCGCGAGACCCTGAAGGATGTGTCCCTCCGTGTTGCGGACGGCGATACAACCGATGAATTCAAGGTCGCCGGCAGAGGGGAAATGCACCTTTCTATTCTGCTTGAAACCATGCGCCGTGAGGGCTATGAGATGACCTGCTCCAATCCGCGCGTGCTGTACCGCGAGATCGACGGTGTCAAATGCGAGCCGTTTGAGCGTGTGACCATTGACGTGCCCAACGAGTATGTGGGTGTTGTCGTGGAAAAGCTGGGACAGCGGAAGGGGGATCTTTTGGAGATGAACCCGATCGGAAGCCGGATGCGGATTGAATACCTGATCCCGTCCCGTTGCCTGTTCGGCTATCGCTCCGAATTTCTGACCGCAACACACGGCGAGGGCGTGCTCAACACACTGTTTGACAGCTATCAGCCCTATCGCGGTGAGATCACCATGCGCTTTACCGGTTCTCTGGTTGCCTCTCAGGACGGAGAGACGACGCGGTACGGTCTGTACAATACGCAGGATCGCGGCCGTTTGTTCGTCGGACCGCAGACTCAGGTGTACGAAGGAATGATTGTTGGCGAAAACCCCAAGAATGACGATATTGCGGTGAACCCCTGCAAGGAAAAGCATCTGACTGCCGTTCGCTCCACGGGTGCCGACGAAAAGCTGATTCTGACTCCGCCGCTTATCTTCGGCATCGAGGAAGCAATGGAGTTTATTCAGGGAGATGAGCTGATTGAGATCACTCCCAAGAATATCCGTCTGCGCAAGCGGATTCTGAATACCGAATTGCGTATGAAGGAAATGATGCGGATCCGCCGCTCGACGCAGAATCAGTAACGGCGCGCGGCACGCAGTGTCGAAGATCTGAAAAATAAATGCAAAGCCCCCTGGCGTGAGCTTGAAAAGCGAAATTTTCAAGGTCCACGGCGGGGGCTTTTTGCGCGGAAACGGCGTTTGCCGATTCTGACGCCCACAAAAGGGCACGACATGTGCCGTGCCCTTTTCGGATCTCAGTATTTACCCGTCGGCGTAATCAGTTCGCCGTCAATGGTGCGCTGTGCGTCGGCAATGATTTTGTTGACAAAAGAGGTCAGTACATAGAAGTTGCCGGTTCCGTTCTGCGGGGAGGAGGATGTGTCGTCCGGGCTGTCCAGGACCTCAATGGTCATATAGGAATGGCGCTCGGAGTAACGGTAGAAGCGGTAACGCAGATACCGTGTGTTACCCACCAGATCCTCTGCGTAAACGGTCAGAATCAACTGGCAGGCGGAGTCCGGGGAATTCCGGAAGGCGAGCGCCTCTTCTTCCGTGATGTCGGCTTCTCCCTCAATGGATGCATACAGAAGCGCTTTGTAGAAGTTCCGGAAATTATCCACAGCGGTTACCGTTTTTTTGCTTCCGGTGCTTTCCGTCTGTTCCAGGGTATAGTCCAAAAGATTTCCGTTTGCACGGATGGTCATGGAAGAAGATCCGACGTTTGAGAGGGACATGAAGCCCAATTCTCCGGTTTCCGTGTCCAGAAGCAGATTGCGCCCGCCGGCGGTCCGGTATTGGATGCCGGTGTGACGGATGCCGACGGTTCCTGCCGGAATGTCGGTCTGGTAGAAGTACAGCTTCTGTGTCAGTCCGGAAAGTTTGGCACTGGCGCCGGTATCATAATCGACCAGCAGATAGGCGTTCTTTGCCGTGTAGAAGACGCCGCCGCGATGCCATGTGCCGTTGCCGGGAACCTGTACGACGGCAGGCGAGGATTTACTCATCAGGTAAAGGGTTCCGTCTTCCGTCAGATAGTAATCGGTCGAATACGCAGGCTCTGCGGCTACATCGTTGGAGCTGATCAGGTTTCCGTTCTGATCCGAGGTGCCGACCAATGCCGCCAGGTTGTAGGAACCGTTGGCTTTGGTCACATAGTAATAGTAGTAGGTGGTGGTGCCGGCATCTTTGTCCGAATTGTTTTCGGAGAGAATCACATTTGGGCGACCGTTGGCTGCGGGGGCGCTGTAGGCAGTGAATTTCAGATTCTGCGCCGCCACAAGGTATTTGCGCTCGTGGATCACTGTCGGCGCGTGCTCCGCGCTGTCGGCACGCAGGACATAGCCGGAGGCGGTTTCTTCCACCGTATAGGTGATCTTGGTGCCGTCATCCAGTGTTTCGGTATAGGGCAGGGAAGTGCCCAAATAAGCTGCCTGGGAGGTGCCGTAGTTGTTCAGCTCAAAATGTGAGCGGAACGAGGGAGCGGAAAGAATCAGGTCGGTTACATAGGAGATATTGATGTCAAAAATGTCATGCTGGTACCAGTCGAAATCACCCCATTCCAGGAAAAGCAGACTGCTTTCCGGAATTTCCACGATCATGTCATATTCGGGTGCATATGCATAATAGGTGTTGTCCTTGGTTTTGTGGCTGAATTCCACATAGTTCCCGATGACGGTGGTAGAGCCGTCCGATTCGTTGATTTGGTAATTGTACCGGATGGTGAAGGCGGGATACGTGAGATCATAGGTGTCAAAATCATTGACCTCACCCAGATCCGTGTTTCCGGAAACCGGTCCCAATTTGCAGACGCGGGTGAATGTCATGGAGTACAGGGACTGCAGCATGGCATTGATGTTGGTTTCGTTGGCAGAGTATCCGCGCATATAGGAGGTCTTGACCTCATAGGTGTTGCCGGAGTTCATGGTATTCTCCCGCTTGGCAAGATCCAGGTAGGAGAAGTGGCAGACGGTCTTGGAATGCGCGTTGACCAGCTCTTCCCACATTTCGTCCGTTACCTCATCTGCGGTGATGTCCGGGTGACGCTCCAGCAGGTCCTTGGCAATTGCCTCATAATCGATGTCACGGATCAGTATAAAGTCCTCTACATTAAAGTAATTGGAAATACTCATGGGGTACACAATCTGTCCTGTGACCAAGGATTCCACGGGAACCAGGAGCGTTGTGGAAATACCGTTGGAGGAAAGGATATAAACCGCGTCCCGCGTGCTTGTGCGGACATAATAGCCCGCCTCGGAGACAATCGGGTCGCCGATATAGACCGTATAGGTATCGCCCGTTGCCGCGGTCACGGTGAATTCCGCGGGTTTGTAGGTGTACGCATTTCCCTCGCTGTCGGTGCGGATTTCCTCGGTCAGACCGTATTCGCGATAGTAGGCGTCAAGGTCGGTTCCTGCGGGAATCGGCTTGAGTTTGTCCATGGAAATGGTGTATCCGCAGGCAACCGCAAGGGTGGCGAAGAGCTCCTTGTTGTATGAAGCGGTTTCGTGTTCGTTGATTACGAAGTCGCCGATGCCGTTCAGATTGCCGAAGGCAAAAGCATCGTTGTCGCCGACGACCTCAAACGCGCCGCCGGTGGTCAGACTGACGGTCAGAACCGCATGGGGCAGTCGGTAAAGCAGCGCTGCCGATGTGGACTCGGAAGAAGGCTGGCAGGCGGAATAGGTGTTGCCGGTGCGGGTATAGAGCTGATAGACTGCACCGGTGCCGGACGTATAGGTGGCAAAGAGATAATAGGTTTTCGTACCGTCTGTGAATGTGATATTGTACTGTGCTTTTTCGATTTCCCTGCCGTTCTCATCGGTTCCGTAAGAGAGCGTCGTGCCAGTCGCGATCGTGAAGGATGCGTCGGCGTTGGAAACACGGTAGCGACCTGTTACGGGGTCGACGGTTAGGGTCAGCTTGCCGTCTTTGAGGGCATAGGCGCCGTTTTCCTCTGTCAGAGGTTCAAAGTCGCTGTCGCAAAGCCGGTAGGCACCGTTTCGGTAGTTGAGAAAATAATTCTGTTTGCTGTCATAGAGCGAAACGGAACGGGAGAATCCGAAGGAGCCGGAGGTGTTGTTGACCACGATGGACTGAATGATACGGGAGGCATCGGCAATTGCCGTGGAGGAGGACTGGTCATAGGTTAGCTGCTTGTACATCATGATGCGCTGAGAAGCGCCCACAACCTCGCCGTCCTCGGTATCCACCACCGCATAGATCTGATGCGAGCCTGTCTTTTCGTCGACGGAAACCTGGGTGTCAATTGCCGTGATATAGTATCCGTCCGAGTTTTGCGGCATCAGTGCGCCGTCTCCGTCATACAGACAGTAGACTTTTTTCTCGTTTTTCTTGATATAGTACCGTGTCCCGTCGGTGTCGTCAAAGACGTAGATACTGACGATATACTGTACGACGAAATAGGCGGCAATCAGAAGCGCAACGGCAACCAGGAGAATCAGAATGGCAAGCTTCTGCCTGCGCAAAAGGGATTTCTTCCCGGATTTGCGCCCGGCGGCGGATTGTTTTTTGGTGTAGTGTGCATACAGAATGACGTTGTCCGTAAAGGTGGGAATGTCCTCCGGCGAGATCTTTCTGCCGCCCTTGGGGGCAGTGTACCAGCCGTCAAAGGTGTAGCCGTCCAAAGACGCCCCCGGCATTTTACGGAGGGGTTGCGACGGGCTGACGTCGACGGAGCGGAACTCCGCCGATCCCTTGCCCGGATCGAACACCAGATTGATCAGAGATTCATTTTGTTGGCTCATCAGAGATATTTCCTCCTGACAGTTACGATAATTCCGGCGACGGCAGTGATCAGCATGGGAAGAAGCGTCAGCCATACGGTTACGCTCTGCGCGCCGTTCGTGTCATAAAGGTCTTCATCCATTTCGGTGATATAGAATGCTTTGAAGCCAAGGTTGACCGGAACGATTTCTTTGCTCATGGTCCGCAGTGTGGAGAGCATCAGGTCCGTGTTGCCATAGGAAGCGGCACCCAGAACCTCATCGGAAACGGCATCCAGGGAGGCGACGGCACACACATAGGACGCATCCTGTACCGAGGTATAGTTGTCTTCCTGAATGCTTCTGCTCTCACTTGTGACGGTAATCAGGCGGAAGGCGCCGTCACTTTCCGCACGTGCCACTTCCTTGCCGTCCGCTTCCGCCACCGCGGCGGTGCCGGAGGTAAACAGGTCAAAGAAGTACCGGTAAACGCCGTTGCTGCTGTAGGAATAGAAAACATACTGCGGGGTATCGTCCGCAGAGGAGGTGGTGGTTCCCAGAATGGAATCGGAGGCCTGCGTGTCCTTCTGCGAGTAGGTCAACTGATAGGACGGGGAAGGCAGGATTGCGGTTGCGTTGCGGAAGATTACCTTCGCGGGGTAGGAAACATTGCGCATATCCTCGGTCATGCTTCCGCCCATGCCGGTTGTAACGTAGGAACCGATCAGGGTGTAGCCGTCTTCATCCAGGCATTGCTTGGGGTCGCGGATACGGTAATTCTCGGTATCTCCGGCAAGGTCGGTGACGCGGGCAACCGAAATGCCCCACTCTTCCATGTAGCTGTCCAGATTGGAGAGCGCGGGGGTGTCGGCATCGTAGAAGATCATGAAGGAATACGCGCGGTCCAGATAGCGGTCCAGCTTTTCGATTTCCGATACCGGATTTTCCGGGTCATATTCCGGGGAGCCGAAGGCGATAAAATCGCTCTTGGGGCCGTAGGTGATGATCATCCGGCAGTTCTCCGGAATCTCTTCATGGAACAGATCCAACATCTGGATTTCATAGCCGGCGGACTCGATCAGCCGGCGGAATTCGGTGCCGATTTCTGCCTCTCCGTGATTGGTGGTGATGCAGCAGATCGGCGCCTCGGCTTTGGTCACTGCCAGAATGGAAGAAACAAATTTCTTTTCGCCGTTGTATGCCCAGGGATCCGAGGTTTCATCGTTGGCAGTATACATGGCGCGGGGGGAGAAAATACGGAACTCGGAGCCGAATTCCACAATCACATTGGTGGAATAAATGGACGAGGTGGAGGTTGCCTTGTATTTTTGCACGGCAGAGGGATTTTTTGTGATGTTGATATACCGGACGTCGATATATGCCGGAAATGCCTTTTTGAGGCAGAGCGCGGTGTAGTGAATATACCGCATGGTGTCGGAATTGTCGATCAGATCGGGGTCTGCGCAGAAGATCAGATTGATTTTCAGTGCTTCCTCTCCGCGTGCCGCACGGTCGCGGTTGACGGCATCCACCTTGGCGGGAACGCTTTCGCGGATCATTTCCTTGCAGTCCTCGGAGAGGGTGTAGAAGGTATTTCCGGTGGAGAGATAGCGGACAATGTACTGACCGTTGTCGTCTCTGACCCGGTTGCCGTTGTCGTCCAATGCGTAGTCCGCCTTTTTGTACCGTTCGTTGGTCATGTCCAGATACCACAGATTTTCCTTTGCAAGATAGGAAAACAGGATATTGATCAGAACAATTGCGGCAACAACGGCAACGGTCAGCAGAATGCTAAAGCGTTTACCCAGGCGGAAGCCTGTTTTGTTGTTTTCAGTTTGGTTCATCATGAATTTTTCCTCCTGACCAGAATGATTACGCCGGTTCCGCAGATCAGAAGTGTGGGAACAATGGAAAGAATCAGCGTCAGGGTGGTGGATGCGGATGTGGTGATGGAATCGATGGTGGTATCGTCAAAGGGCTTGGTGTTCAGACGTGTCGGAATATCCGCCTTGCCCGTGGAGCGGATTGCGGAAAGCAGAATGGAGGAGTTTCCCAGGACGGCGGACTGCAATGCGTCCTCTGCGGCAAATCCGACGGAGGAGCAGGCAAACAGGTAGGCGTCATTTTCTCCTTTTGTCACGGTCATCAGGTTAAAACGCCCGCGTGCAGCCGCCTTCCCGCCTTCAAACGATTCCGCATTGGCGCTGGTGGTCAGCATGACCGACGCGGTGCGTCCTGCGGACGCGTTCACATAATTTCCTTTTCCGTCGCTGTGATAATCCGCGGTGATGTCAATGCAGGTTGCCTTGGAGAAGAGCGGTTCGGGGGCAAAGCGGCTTTCGTGCAACTCACGCAGAATATCCGCCCCCACCCCCTCGGTGGTGTAGCTTCCTAAGAGGGTATAACCGTCAGTCGAAGTCGAACGGGTCATATCACGGATGTTGGCGCAGTATTCGACCCCTTCCTCACCGTTGTAGTGGTGACGGTAGGCGATTCCCCATTCGGCGAGAAACGATTCCAGGTTCGGACGTGCGCCGCTCACAAAGGTGTCCGCGCCCGCAAAAACCATCATTTTGCCGCCGTTCTGCATATAGGTTCTCAGTTTTTCCACTTCGTTCAGGGAAGAAACGCTGTCGGCGGAGGTCAGATCCTGCGTGGGGTTGTAAATGACCAGCATGCCGCAATCCTCCGGAATGCTGAAATTCAGCAGATCCAGATAATTGATCCCGTATCCGGCATCGGCAACAATGCGCAGCAGTTCAATGTCCTGCAGTGCTTCGCCGTGGTTCAGCGTAAAGTAACAGGTTTTGTCAAATGCCTGCGTTACCCGCATCATACCGATTGCAAGCCGCGCCTCGCCGTTGTAGGCGACGGGAGTGGTGGTGTCCTCCGATTTGAAGGTAAAGAAATCCTTGACGGTGTAGGTGGCATAGCGGTCGCCGCGGATGACTGCCAGGTTGGTAGAGGCGGTAATGCCGTATTTGCGCGCAACGGAGGGCTTTTCCCAGATGTTCAAATAATCAATGGTGATAAAATCGTAGCGCATTGCCAGATCCTTGGCGGTTTTCAGAACGTAGTACTGCACATCGGAGGTGGTCATTTCATCGAAATGCTCTTTCTCGTCACAGAACAGGAACGTGATTTTTTCGTCCGGGTTCTTTTCCATCTGCGGCTTGATGTAGGTGTCAATATAGTCGTAGCATTCCTCCGAAACCGTAAAGGACATGCTGCTTGTCATATCCGCGTACCAGAGGTAACGAACCGCTAATGCGTAGAAAATGGCATTGATCAGCACGACCGCGGCGACGATCAGCGCCGTCAGGACGACGGATACCGTGCCGTATCGCACCTTTTTATTGCGTATCAGTTTGCTCATGCGTGCTTGTCCTCCGGATCAGCCCCATCTCCGCTTTTCGTAAACGCGGACGGTCAGGAACACAAAAACAAAGGTAATGGACAGATAGTAGAGCAGGGAAGCAAAGTCAAAAATGCCGTTTGCAAAGTTGGTATAACGGGATAGCACCGAAATCCAGTTGAGGATGGTGCGGATCCAGTAGACGTCGATCAGACTGGACAAAAGACCGATAGAGGACATACCGAGCAGCACGGCAACCGTAATGACGGCGGCGGCAAGCTGATTTTCGGTCAGTGCGGAAATGAACATGCCGACCGCGATGAACGCGGCGCCGATCAGTATGATTCCGATCAGACAGCCGATCAGCTCCGGGGTGTTGGGACCGATGTGAACCGCCTGGTACGAGGCGTTGGCACGCTCCTTGGCGGCATAGACGTAGAGCGGAATGAAGTTGACGCAGGAGACCAGAATCGTGCCGATAAACATGGTATAGGCGGCAAGGTATTTGCCGATGACCATGCCGGTGATGGTGACCGGCGCCGTCAGAAGCAGCTGCTCCGTGCGCAGTTTGCGCTCTTCCGCGAACAGACGCATGGTCAGGAGCGGCAGAAGAACAATGAACGCAAAAATCAGAATGGTGAAATAGTTGGAGGTGTCATAGCTTTTGGCAATCAGTGTCGTGTAAGAACAGAGCAGTGCCGCCGCCGCGAGAAAAACGCCGACAAAGACGTACCCGATGGGATTGATGAAGTAGGATCGCATTTCCTTTTTGTAAACAGCAAACATGGTGCAAAGAGCTCCTTTCCGTTCAGGCGTCGTCGCCGTCGATATATTCGTCGTCCGCATGTGCGGCGCGGCGTTGTGCGGCATCATGAACCATTTCGCCTGCCACACGTTCCTCTAAGGCGGTCTTTTTGTTGCCGCGCGTGCGCCTGGGGGCACGGGTGGCTGTCGTTGTCGGAGCGTCCGCGTCGGACTTATCCACAACCGTGATGAAGATATCCTCCAGACTCATGCCGAGCGCCTCCAGGCCGATCATGGGCCAGTTCCGTTCGGCAAGCAGTACGAAAAGCTTTTTGCGGATATCCACGCCGTAGTTGCTCTCGATCATGTAGGTGTAGGCGTCCCCGTCCCGTTCCGCCAGCACCTCGCAGTAGGCGATACCGTCCATGCCTTTGAGCGCATTCAGTACATCGTGCTGGGGACCGCATATCTTTACATTGAAGCGGCGGTTGTTTTCCACTGCGCGGGAAATGTTTTCCGTTTTTTCGTCTGCGACGATTTTTCCTTTGTTGATGATGACAATCCGGTCGCAGACCGCCTGCACCTCCTGCAGGATGTGCGTGGACAGGATGACAGTGTGCTCTTTTCCGAGTGTACGAATCAGGTTGCGGATTTCAATGATCTGCTTGGGGTCCAGACCTACGGTCGGCTCGTCGAAAATGATGACCATCGGATTGCCGATCAATGCCTGCGCAATGCCGACGCGCTGCCGGTAGCCCTTGGACAGGTTGCGGATTACGCGCTTGCGCACGTCGCCGATTTTGACGACATTGCATACCTCCTCCAGGTGCTTTTCCCGGTTCAGCGTACAGCCTTTGAGGTCGTAGTTAAAATTCAGATATTCGTTGACCGTCATGTCCAGGTAAAGCGGCGGCTGCTCAGGCAGATAGCCGATCAGCTTTTTTGCGCCGAGCGGGTCGGCAAGAACGTCGATGCCATTGATCTGCACACGCCCTGAGGTGGAGGACAGATATCCCGTCAGGATATTCATGGTGGTGGATTTTCCGGCGCCGTTCGGACCGAGCAGCCCGACAATTTCGCCCGATTCAACCGTAAAGCTGATGTCATCCACTGCACAGTTTGTGCCGTAATTTTTGACCAGATGCTCAATTTTTATCATACGGAGAAAGATTCCTTTCATAACAATCGGATTTGACAGGTCCCTTTTGCCGGGACATCTTCGTGAGAAGATAAAGATACAGGGTACAGATTACCATATAATTGTAAACCTGCCGTGAACACATTGCCGGTATCTGTAAACTTGCACCATGAATCATGTGTATATTGTAGAAATATCCCCCTTGAAAGTCCGTTCGGGGAGCAATACCGCACAAATCCCGGTTTGACAGATGCAACCGGCGCGATTGCCTTGACAAATGCGCGGAGTTGGGGTATACTGGTGGCATTGCATCGGAAAGGCGGAAAAAGTATGTACAGTGTGACACCGAAAAAAACAAATCATGCGGATACGGCGCTGCTTTGGGCTTGCACGGTCTTTGCCGCGGCGTTTTTGGTCTGCTCCGGTCAGGCGTGGATGCCGCTCCCATGGCTTGCACAGATGCTCGGATTTTGCTGCGCGGCGGGGGCGCTGAGCATTGCGACCTTTCGCCTGTCCGGCAGTTTTCTGTACGTGATTGAGCCTTCCGGGATTACGCACGCAGACGGCAGGGAAGAGACGGATTTTGCGGTTTACCGGTGCAGGGGCGACGGAAAACACGTGCAGGCGCGGGTTTCCCTGAACAGCATTGCGGAAATCCGACGGCTGCGTCGCGGAGAACGGTACCGGGCAAGTGCGGAAGAACCCCGGGTGCGGGTGCAGTGCCTGTATCCGGATCTGTTCCCCTCGGCGCGTATGATTGTCCGGTCCGTGGCGCCGGACGGATCAACGGACTGCGTTCTGGTGCTCGCCTATGATCCCACTCTTTATGACCTTTTGAGCCGGTCTGCCGGACAGCGGGCGGAGCGCGACGGGGTCGATTGACCGGGCGTTTTTTTCGGAAGAATTTTTTGTTCCGGCTTGACAAGCCGGGGCGGATGTGGTATAATATGCCGCGTTGGGCAAAGGCGTCCGCAGACGGGGATCTCCCCGTTGCGCTTTTGCCCCCTTTTTTGTTGAAAACTCATGTGTTTTTGCATAAAAAGACTGGAAAACGGTGTCGGATTGTGTTATAATGAAAAAAACGGCGCGGAAAGGCGGGCTTTCAGATGCGGTATTCACGCGAAGAAGTAATGCAATATGTTGCGCAGGAGGATGTTAAATTCATCCGGATGGCGTTCTGCGATGTATACGGACGCCAAAAGAATATTTCGATCATGCCGCGGGAGCTACCCCGTGCCTTTTCGGACGGAATCGCGATCGATGCTTCCGCGATTTCCGGGTTCGGCGGGGAGGTGCATTCCGACCTGCTGTTGCATCCGGATCCGGCAACGCTTTCGCTGTTGCCCTGGCGGCCGGAGCACGGCAGGGTGGTCCGCATGTTCTGCAGCGTCACCGCGCCTGACGGGACGCCGATTGCCGCCGACACCCGCTCGCTTTTGCAGAGCGCGGTTGCGGACGCACAGGCGGCAGGGGTGCAGTTTGCGTTCGGGGCGGAGATGGAGTTTTACCTGTTCCGCCGCGACGAAAACGGGGAACCGACCGGGATTCCCTACGACCGTGCGGGGTATATGGATATTGCCCCGGAGGACAAGGGGGAGAATGTACGCAGAGAGATCTGCCTGACGCTGGAGCAGATGGGAATTCTGCCGGAGAGCTCCCACCACGAAGAGGGACCCGGGCAGAATGAGATCGACTTCCGCTACGCCGACCCGATGGTCGCAGCCGACGATGCCGTTACCTTCCGCAGCGTGGTGGGGACAATCGCCGCGCGGAACGGACTTTATGCCGATTTTTCACCCAAACCGCTTTCGGATCAGCCCGGCAACGGGATGCATATCAATTTCTCCGTGCGCGCCGACAGCGGCGCGGACGTCATGCCTGCGGCGATTGCGGGAATCCTTGCGCGGATGCGGGAAATGACCCTCTTTTTCAATACCACGGTCGGCTCTTACCGTCGGTTCGGCAGCTGCAAAGCGCCGCGGTACCTGTCATGGTCTGCCGAAAACCGGTCGCAGCTGATCCGCATTCCGGCGGCAAAAGGGGAATACCGGCGCGCGGAATTGCGCTCTCCCGACCCGCTCTGTAACCCTTATCTCGCCTATACGCTTCTGATTCGCGCGGGACTTGGGGGCATTGCCGAAGGGGCAGAGCTGATGCCTGCGGCGGATCTGAACCTGTATACGGCGCCCGCATCGGTGACCGCCGCATTCGGGTGCCTGCCGGAATCGCTGGAACAGGCGCGTGAGATTGCGGCGCAGAGCGCCTTTATCACGGATGTGCTGCCGGAAGCGGTCAGAAAGGCGTATCTGCACTGATCGGAGCCGCCGTTCCGCATGGGGCGGCGACATACGGAAAAGAAAGGGGGAAGAGAAAGAATGCCTGAGATGCTGTACGGGACACTGAGCGTGTTGATCGTGTCCTCTGCCGAACGCCTGAACGCGACCATGCTTTCTTCCCTTCCCGAAAGCAGATACCAGCCGATTACCGCGGTGCCGGACGCTTCCGCCGCAAGCCGGATGCTTCTGGAGCGACCGTTTGATCTGGTCATTGTCAATACACCGTTGCCGGATCAGTTCGGGACGCGGTTTGCGTTGGATGTATGCGAGAAGACCGCCGCGGGGGTTTTGCTGCTTGTGAAAGCGGAGCATTATGCGGACATCGACGCCCGCGTTTCGCCATACGGGGTGCTGACGCTGTCCAAACCGACCTCAGCCGGATTGTTTTCGCAGTCCCTGCAGCTGCTTGCCGCAACCCACGCCCGCCTGCGGCGGATGGAGCAGAAGACGGCATCCATGGAGGAGAAAATGGAAGAGATCCGGATGGTCAACCGCGCGAAGTGGCTTTTGATCGAACAGCTCAAAATGACCGAACAGCAGGCGCACCGCTATATTGAAAAGCAGGCGATGGACCGGTGTATCACCAGGCGCGCCGTCGCCGAGCAGATTCTTGCAACTTATCGGTAAAAACAAAAAGATAATCATATATTACGGAGGAAACGCATATGACCAAATATATTTTTGTAACCGGCGGTGTGGTGTCCGGACTGGGCAAGGGCATTACGGCGGCGTCGCTGGGACGTCTGCTGAAGGCGCGCGGACTGAAGGTCGCGGCACAGAAGCTGGACCCCTATATCAATGTCGACCCGGGCACCATGAGCCCCTATCAGCACGGGGAGGTTTACGTGACCGATGACGGTGCGGAAACCGACCTGGATCTGGGACATTACGAGCGCTTCATCGACGAGGATCTGAACAAATATTCAAACCTGACAACGGGAAAGGTGTACTGGAATGTACTGAACAAGGAGCGCCGCGGCGAGTATCTCGGATCGACCGTGCAGGTCATCCCCCATATTACCAACGAGATCAAGGAGTTTGTTTATCGGGTCGGCAAGCAGACCGACGCGGATGTGGTGATTACCGAGATCGGCGGCACCATCGGCGATATTGAGTCGCAGCCGTTTCTGGAGGCGGTGCGTCAGATTTCTCTGGAGGTCGGACGGGAAAACAGCCTCTTTATCCATGTAACGCTGGTTCCGTTCCTGCGCGGGTCGGACGAGCATAAGTCCAAGCCGACGCAGCATTCGGTCAAGGAACTGCAGGGAATGGGAATCAATCCCAACATCATCGTGCTGCGCTGCGACGAGCCGCTGGAGGAGTCGATCTTCAAGAAAATCTCCCTGTTCTGCAACGTCAAGCCGGACTGTGTGATCGAAAACATCACCCTGCCGGATCTTTACGAAGCGCCGCTGATGCTGGAGCAGTCGCATTTTTCGGAGGTGGTCTGCCGTGAATTGGGCATTGACGCACCCAAACCGGACCTGCACGAATGGACCGAGATGGTCGGAAGAATCAAGGCGGCAAAGACAAATGTACAGATCGGGCTTGTCGGCAAGTATGTGCAGCTGCACGATGCGTATCTGTCCGTTGCCGAGGCGTTGCGCCATGCCGGTTATGAATTGGGCGCCGACGTCCATATCCGCTGGTTGGATTCCGAAACGCTGACAGAGGCGAACTATAAAGAGGAGCTTGCCGGACTGGACGGTATCATCGTGCCGGGCGGATTCGGCGGCAGAGGCATTGAAGGCATGATTCTTGCCGCACGCTATGCCCGTGAGAACCGGGTTCCGTACTTCGGCATTTGCCTGGGTATGCAGATTGCGGTGATTGAATATGCCCGTAACGTCGCAGGAATTCCGGACGCACATTCCGGGGAGTTTGACGAGCTGTGCAAGAACAAGGTGATCGATTTTATGCCGGGGCAGAGCAACGATATCGATAAGGGCGGCACGCTCCGTCTGGGTGCGTATCCCTGCGTCATTCAGCCGGATACCACCATGGCACGCTGCTACGGAACGGGAACCATTTCCGAACGTCACCGCCACCGTTATGAGTTCAATAACGACTATCGCACGGTTCTGTGCGACGCCGGACTGACCCTTTCCGGATTGTCTCCGGACGGCAGACTGGTGGAAACGGTTGAGCTGGCCGACCGTCCGTTCTATGTCGGCGTTCAGTATCATCCCGAATTCAAGTCCCGCCCGAATAAGGCGCACCCGCTGTTCAAGGGGTTTGTCGGTGCGGCGATGCAGACGAAAAAAGAATAAACGCAGGAGAAAAGGCAAATTCTCATAAGGATGTTTTTATGCATCCATCCAAATTTGCCGATTGAGAGTGCAAACAAAAACACGCAGAATTCAGAAATGAACTCTGCGTGTTTTTGTTTGCACTTTTCGTCCTTGAAAAACAGCCGAAAAAATGGTATAATTAATTCAGAAAGAATAATCCACACGGAGGACTTACCTGTGCCTGACTGTCGGAATCGGGGAGGTAATTTCTGCGTGGGTACTGGGGCTTGTTCTGTTGGTAGCCCTGCGCAAAACACGTATCGGGTCGTATGTATCCTGAGTTCGGCTGTATATAGTACGCCCCAAGCAATCGTTCGGGGCGTGCTTTTTGATCCATTGGAAGTACAGCCTGATTAATGCGGATTTCTCCGAGTGAACAATTTGCATCAAAATTGCACAGAAGCATTGACAAATGGCGAACAAAATGGTACAATGCGTGTATGCGATGCTGTTCGCAGACTCTACACAATACACAATGAAAGCCGAGAAAAGGAGAATAGTTAAAATGAAGTATTCAGCCAAACGTTTGTTTCGCTTGATTCCCGCGATGGCTCTGCTGTTGCTGGGTTGCTGCGCTGTGACCGGATGCACCGGAAACGGCGGTGAGGAAACCTCTGCCACGGGGACACAGCACGTAGAGGAATCGGGAGAACCGACTGGTTCTGACCAACACACGGAAACTGAGACGCCCACCGAGCCTTGGACGGAATCCGGCACCACGGAAGAGACTACCGAGTCTGAGACGATTCCGCCGGAGGATCCTGCACTCAATGTCTTCCCCACCGAGGGGGATAACATTGAAATCGGCATTTTCTGGGAGCCGCCTGCAAAGTTCACGACGCCCCAGCAGTACGATTGGATCCGGGATGCGCATATCACCTTTATCGAGATGACCAACCGTGAGCTGATCAGCGGTAAGGACGGCCCTCAGAATGAGCTGAAGCTTGCCGCCGAGCGTGGAATCGGCGTGACGTACAATCCCGGTGCGGACGGCAAGAGTATTATGTCCATGACCGATGCCCAGTTGGTAGATTACCTGACCCGTTTGCAGGATGATCCTACTATCATCGGTATCCATGTCGTTGACGAGCCGACCAATCCGTGGGCATACGGACGCGTCTGCCGGATCATCAAGCAGAACGGACTGTGCGCACGCCTCAATTTCCTGCCTTCCTTTGCAACTTGGGTGTTTGAGAACTACCAGGGTCACGTAGAGGATACCATCATCGCGACCGGGCGGGAGAATTACAGTTACCTTTCCTACGACCAGTACCCGTTCCCCTATTACGGCGGGAATCCGTCCGCCATGTACGCCAACCTGAACCAGTTCCGCGAAATCGGTCTGAAGTACGATGTGCCTACCGCGTTCTACATTCAGTCCATCGGTGAGCACGGAAACTTCCGTCGTACCAACGGCAACGAAATCCGGTTGCATACTTCTGCCGGCCTTGCATACGGGATCAAGTCCTATACCTACTTCACATGGTGGACGACCGGCTTCTGTGATCCGGCAGATTACGGAATCATCTCTCCTTACGGCGAGAAGACCGATATTTACGATGATGTCACCGAAATCAACGCACAGGTGCTGAAGGTGGGGCGTCTGCTCCGTCGGCTGGATGCGCTGGAGGTGTACCACAACCGCGGCACGGAGGCGGGCGTGACGTCATTGAACAGAAATACTGCGCCCATTTACCCGGAGACCGGACGCTTTATCGTTTCCTTGATGCAGGATCGTGAGACGGGGCGTGACTACATCATGCTGGTCAATAAGGACTACAAGAAGGAAACGACTGCTGAGTTCTCCCTGTCTGACCGTATTACGCATTTGTACAACTGTACCAATGCCTCCTACGAGGAAATGGATATTTCCTCCGGAAAGGTTACCCTGACCTTCCGGCCCGGTGGCTTTATCCTGCTCGCGGTTGGTCAGCATGACAACATTGTGGATAAGGTCGTGGATGTTGATAAGGACAATCTGGCGAAGAATAAGCCTGTTTCTGTCAGCGAGGTTAACCCCGGTAACGGCTGGTATGCGTATACGCTGACGGACGGAAACCGTACCGATGAAAACAGCGTTGCCCGCGGCTGGCGCACAAGCTCTGAGCAGGGCTTTGTCACGGTGGATTTCCTCCGCGATGTGACCTTCAACCGCGTTGACCTATACCCTACCGGTTCAGGCTACGATATGGCAGAGGCGTTCCCGCGTGATTTTGCCATTCAGTTCTCCGTCGACGGCGAAACCTGGATTGATATTCTTACCAAGACGGACTACAAGGATGTAGCCAACGCTGTTCCCAGCTTCCAGTTTGAGGCGGTGACAGCCCGTTATGTCCGTGTGTACGTTACGCGCGGTACCGGAAGCGGTTTTGCCCTTGCCGAGATTGAGGTCTTCCATGACGATGGCAGTCTGCCTCCGGCAGACAGTTCGCACTACAAGACAGCGGGCGGCGAGGATGACGGAACCAACGTGGCATTGAATCGCCCGGTGACGGCATCCAGCAACCTGGCGGGCTGGGATCCTTCCAGACTGACCGACGGAAACCATGGCACGTTGTGGTCGTCTGCTCTGAACCGGCACGCGACAGCTGACGAGGAGGAGTACTTTACGGTTGACCTGATGGATGCCTACACGCTGGATCGCATCGTGTTGATCCCGCGTGTCAACGACGAGTACTTCCCACAGATCTTTGAGGTGCAGGTTTCAGACGATGGGGAGACCTTCACCACCGTCAAGACGGTGGAGTATCCGACGCAGAACAAAGGGACTGTTCCGATTACCGTGAAGCTGGAGGATACCGTCCAGGCGAGGTATGTACGTATTCGTGCGACCAAGTTGCGTGACCTCGCCGGCTTCGGAGATGGCTTCCTGTTCCAGTTGTCCGAGATTGAAATTTACAACAAGTAATTCGTGTTCAAAAAGTTCCGGTGACAGACAAGTGTCTGAATCACCCTTTGTCAAGTAGACAGTAAAAGTAAAAAAGCGAAAGCATTAAAAAAACAGCCGAGCCCTCTTGATTACAGGGGATTCGGCTGTTCCTTTCGTTATTCCCACTCCTCAAATCGCACTCCCAATTAGGGTGTGTTTCTAAACACAATTGTTAAGACATCCCCGCGCAATGCCCGAGTGGCACACTTGCCGGGCGTTTTTAGTCATGTTTCACAAAAATTCTTGCCTGTAGCTTCACTACAGGCAAGAATCTTTGCTTCATCTGACGAAAAATCTGACTGCGCAATTACAACTCCAATAATTAATCACCGGTGTGATTATCGTGTATCACAAATTCCGGAGAAATCAATTATCAAATGGTTGTTTCAAATACAACTGTCAGTGAGGATTTGTGAGCAGTGGGTCGACAGGCGCTTCAGAGCGCTTTCTTGCCGCAAAGCGGCTGATATGCGGCAACCAGTGCCTGCATTCGCTCGGTATCCTTCAACTGCTGGTAGGAACCGCTTTCAAGAAGGTGTTCGAGCTCCTCTGCGACCTTATTTCGGTCTGTCATAGAGCTTGTATTGCGTTTGTCATAGACATTGCCACGGACAAGGAACGATGTATGCGTCTTCGTCAGCGGAAGATTATCGTACGCCTTAGCATACAGAAAGCCCTTTTCAAAGCAGTCGAGCGCAGTGTCCGTGTCATCAATTCTGACGTATCGGTGGGCAATGAAGATGTACAGATCGGACAGATGCGTATACAAGAAGCAGTAATCCCCCTCATCGTACACCAGCTCGCACAGCGCGACCGCCTTTTTCATAACGCGAATGGACTCACGAGGATCCTCGGTTTTCAGCGCAAGATTCCGAATGTCTACCACCATCGTCTCGGCGAACTGCGCAATCTTCGCACGTACAGCCGCCCACCATTCGTCGGAGCCCTCGTCATAAAAAAGCGTGAGCAGGTTTTCCTGTGAATAGTACATGGTCGGAAAGCGTTTTAGAGTTTCCAGCGCCCTGTCACTTCGACCGTCCAAACTGTACAGTCCTTCAAGGATGTTCAGCGCTGAATAGCGCACCTGATCCACCGGACACTCGTCAAGCACCCGCTCGCAAAGATCATACAGCTCCTCTTTATGCGCAATATCGCCTCTCCGGTCATCAAGATACGGATCATAGACGAGCTTCCACATATAGTCCTCCATAAGCTGCCAATCGTTCGGAATTTCCCTGTGAGCGTTTACAATCAGATCGAACGCCTCGCGCTCCTTGCCGAGAGTGGACAAGCGATTCCGTTCTTCAAAGACGATTTTCACCTTTTCCCTTGTTTTAGCCGAGTCTACCCCAAGAAGTTCATCCGTTGATACGTTGAAATAGGATGCAAGCGGCAATAGCATTCCGATATCCGGGATGCTATCTCCGCGCTCCCACTTCGAAACAGCTGCGGCCGAGACGTGCAAACGCTCTGCCAACACCTCCTGCGTAATTCCCTTCTCACGACGCAAACGCCTGATATTTTCTCCAATAAACATGTCCATATTGATCCCCTCGTTTCTAAGAATTGAATCACCGGTGCTCAGATACCATTATATAGGGCAGGCGCCCCCCTGTCAAGGTATTCGGGCGACGACTGCTTTAACTCACAGTTGAAAAGCCCCCCAACTACGCAATATTCTTTATCAACATATACAGCATCAGCGTCAGCGCCGCGACCGCCGGAATAATCAAATACAGCTTTCGCAAAAGCTTTGACGCAAGGCAAACAATAACGGAAAGCAACACAAAGCCGAGTATTCCTTTCAGTTCGAAAAGGATCACATAAGTTATTCAGGCTCACAAAGCCTTTCGCAAAACGAAAAGGACGAACAGCCGAAACTGTTCGTCCCTCCCGCCCGATTGCTTTTGCTTCTCATAATTCATCCTTATGAGAAGGAAGCAAAGGCGGCGCGCTTTCGCGTTCTCCGATGATAAATGCAGCAACCCGAAAAGACCGTCGGCAGAGAAACCGGCGGCCTTTTTTGCGGGAGCCGCCGGAAGTTTTACGCGCGGTGTTTACAAAAAGCTCTTGAAATGGGTCGGAAATTGTGGTATACTGATACACTGGATAAAGATACCGGAAAGGAAGAGCGCATATGAAATTCACACGGGTGATTCTGGCATCCGGATCGCCGCGCAGAAGGGAAATTCTGGCGGGGCTCGGTGTGCCGTTTACGGTCATGACCGCGGATGCGGATGAGCACAGCGATCTGACGGATCCCGCGCAACTTGTCCGTACTCTTGCTGCCCGGAAAGCGGAGGCGGTGCGGAATCGGTTGGCGGGTGCCGGAGAAATGACGGACGGTGTACTGATCCTTGCGGCGGACACGGTTGTGGCGTGCGAAGGGGAGATTCTCGGCAAGCCGCGGGACCCGGCAGATGCGGAGAGAATGCTCCGGATGCTGTCCGGCAATGTGCACTGTGTTTACAGCGGTATCTGCGTACTGGCAAACGACGAAGAGGCGACCGAAAGTGTCTGCACCCGCGTCACTTTTTCCCCGATTCCGGAGGGGGAACTGCAGGCATATCTTGCTGGTACGGAACCGTATGACAAGGCAGGCGCGTATGCCATCCAGGGTGGCGCGGCACTTTGGATTTCCGGGATTGAAGGATGTTATTACAACGTAGTCGGGCTGCCGGTCAACCGTCTGAGCGGGCTTTTGCGGGAATCATTCGGTTGTTCTCTTGCGGATCTGCGGGAGGTAAACGGATAACCGACCGGACGGAAAACGGAAGACGGGAGAAAGGAGGGGCGTTATTTATGGGAAGACGGATGGGAATTGATTTCGGAACCTCATATATCCGTATTTTTGCGGAGCCGGACGGCATTGTTCTGCGTGCGCCGTCGGTGGTTGCACTGGACAAGCGCACACGCGAAGTGATCGCAACCGGCGGGGATGCAAAACGGATGCTCGGCAAGACCCCTTCCGGAATTCTTGCCTACCGCCCGATCAAAGAGAGCACCGTGGCGGAATTCGACGCCGCCGCAAGGATGCTGGAGCTGTTTTTGCACAAGCTGAAGGCGGTTTCCTTTTTCAGCCATCCCAAAATTCTGCTGTCCGCGCCGTTACAGATTACCGAGGTCGGTCAGATGGCACTGGAGAATGTCGCACTGGAGGCAGGTGCGCGTTCCGTTGCGGTGGTGGAAGCACCGCTTGCGGCGGCGGTTGGCGCAGGGTTGCGTGTCAATGCCGCGCGGGGATGTATGCTGATGGATTTCGGCGGCGGAATGACCGAGATGGCGGTGATCAGCTCGGGTGGGATTGTCTGTTCCAACAGCAGCCGCGCCTGCGGGGACCGGATTGATACCGTGATTCAGAACTATCTGCGCCTGCGGCGGAATATTCTGGTGGGAGAGTCGACGGCGGAGTATATCAAAAGGGAACTGGCAACGGCATTGCCGGGAATCAACCGCGGCAGCATGCGGGTCAGCGGTCTGCATGTCCGCACAGGTCTTGCCTGTACGGTGACGGTCACCAGCGGAGAAATTTTCGAGGCGATCCGCGGAATGCTGAATTCCCTTGCGCGTTCGGCGGTCGCGACCATTGAACAGACACCGCCGGATATTGCGGCAGATATTTTTGATTATGGGCTTTTGCTGACGGGTGGCGGATCGCAGATCCCGGGCATGGCAAAATTCCTTTCCCGTGCCGTGGGCGTGCGTGTGGTCGTGGCAAGGGAGCCGCTGGACTGCGTTGCCATGGGATTGGGAAAGCTTCTGCGGACGCCGCGGCTGATCAGCCAGGAGCCGAAATACCGATTCAGATAAAACTCAGAGGAGGGCGCTATGAATCAGAATTATTATTACGATTATGAGGGTGTCAGTGCTTCTTTCCTGCCGAACATGGGGGTACCGGACGCACCGGTACATGACGGAGAGATGCGCAGGCAGTACGCAACGGTCGGATTGTCCGTGATGATTCTGACGTTTGCAACCATCGCCGGACAGGTGGTGTTCGCCATGGTCTGTTCGGCAATTTCAAAGGAGTTCCTCTCCAGCCCCTGGTTCCAGTGGCTTGCGTCTTTTGTGCCGCTTTACGGAATCGCACTTCCGCTGATGTGGCTGCTTTTGCGCCGCGTGGAACCCTGCAAGCCGGAGAAGCAACGGTTCGGTGCGGGACATTGGCTGATTTTTTACGTGATTGCGACCGGGTGCATGATGCTTGGCAGCATCATCGGCAACGGTCTGATGAGTTTTCTCAACGGCCTGACGGGAAACGACGTCGGTAACGGGTTGGAAAGTACCCTGAACGCCGCGCCGCTCTGGCAGACCTTCCTGTTTACCGTCATTGCGGCGCCGATCGGGGAGGAGTTTATCTTCCGGAAACTGTTGGTTGACCGGATGCGGCGGTTCGGAGAACTGCCGGCGGTGCTTTTGTCGGGACTGTTGTTCGGACTGTTTCACGGAAACTTTTATCAGTTCTTCTACACGTTCATGCTGGGCGTTCTGTTGGCATATCTTTATGTCCGTTCCGGTAAAATTCACCTTTGTATGATGATGCACGCGCTGGTGAATCTGGTCGGCGGCGTGCTGACAACCTGGATTACGGACCATCTTGATACCGATCTTCTGAACAGTCTGCCCGCAGCAGAAAGAATGACATACATCGGGGAGCATTTGCTGCCTTATCTGTCGCTGATGCTGTATAATGTATGGATGTTCGGTTGTCTGATTGCCGGCATTGCGCTTGTGATTGTCCGGCGCAAAAAACAAAACTTTTGCCTGCGGTTGTTCCCGTTTCCCGGCAGAGCCTGTGGAAAGACGGTGTTTTTTCCTGGGGAATGATCCTTGCATACTGTGCTTGCGGGTTGCTCTTTGTGATCTCACTGAGTGCATAAAGACAAAAAGCAGAAAGAAAAAAGAGGGGGGGATAACAGATGAAACGCAGAACGCGCAATACCGGTTTGCGTCTGGTGATCCTTGCCTCCTTTTTCTGTGTGGTGTGCGTGGTGTATCTTGTCCGTCTGGGAAGTCTGCAGCTGGGCGCCGCGGCGCGGGAGGCACGGCAGGCGGCGGCAGAGGAGAAGGTGTACAAGCGGACGGAAGTAGTGCAGGCACAGCGCGGGGAAATCTACGACCGCAACGGGGTTGCATTGGTGACAAACCGGTATTATTACGATCTGGAACTGGATATTCAGGCGTTGCCGGAAGACAATACCGCCCGCAACGACGTTGTTCTGCGCGCACTGGCGGCACTGTCCGCCTGTGGAAAGCTGGATCAGTTGGGGAAAAACTACAATCCCTTTACCGGGACCTATCCGGATCTTGCCTACAGTGCAGAGGCACTGGACCCGGAGAGTGCGATACATACCCGGCTTACGCGGGTGGTTCGCCTGGCGGAGTTGCGCCGGGACAAGACCGCCGCCGATCAGGAACGCGATGTGACCGAGGCGGTTCCTGCGTCGCAGCTTGCCGCCTACCTGTGCAAAAAATACGGACTGACTGACCGAAAAGGGAATGCGCTTTATACCGAGGAAAATATGGCGTACCTTTTGCGGGTCTGGTATAACGCCGAGGCGTTGGATTTCGGGTATCTGGCAAACTATGTGCTGGCGGAGGACGTCGGCATGGATACCGTGACCTATGTGTTGGAACAGGCACTGCCGGGCGTGACGTTTTCCACGCGCGCGGAGCGGGAGTATGCCTATCCGGGATACGCGTCGCATCTGCTGGGGCAGGTGGGAAAGATCACGGCGGAAACGTGGGACTATTATAAGGAACGCGGCTACAATATGAACGATTCGGTGGGACTGTCCGGCTGTGAAGCGGCGTTTGAGTCCTATCTGCGCGGGCAGGACGGCGTGCGGGTGATCTGTGAAGACGCGGACGGCAATGTGGTGGACGAGTATATGAAGAGCGCGCCGGTTGCGGGCGGGGATGTATATCTGACCATTGATATTCTGGTGCAGATTGCCGCCGAGGACGGTCTGCGGGAAAACACCGAATGGGTTCGGAAAAACGGGTATTCGTCGGGGTGCTTTGCCGGGGCTTTGGTTGCGATGGATCCGGATACCGGGGAGATTCTTGCCGCGGCATCCTGTCCGACCTACGATCTGACGACCTATAACAAAAATTACGATCAGCTTGCCGCGGATGAGAACAATCCCCTTCTGAACAGGGCGTTCAACGGGGTGTATACGCCCGGTTCCGTTTTCAAACTGGGAATGGCGGCGGCGGGACTTGCACTGTCGCCGACACTTGCGGACGGGAGTTCCTTCACGGCAAGCAGTCGGTTGGAATGTGCGGGAACCTATACCTATTATTCCTCCTATCAGCCGGATTGCTGGATTTACAACAGTGCCTCTTCTCCACACGGGAAGCACGGCTTTATCAATGTGGGGGAGGCATTGCGCGTTTCCTGCAACTGCTTTTTTTACGAGCTGGGACGCGTGATGGGAATCGAGTCCATGAACCGCTTCTGCCGGATTTACGGGTTGGGAAGCGCGACGGGGCTGGAGCTTTCCGAGAAGACGGGAATTCTGGCGGGTCCGGACTACCGGTTGGAAAACGGACTGAAGGATTGGCAGCCGACCGATACCATTGTTGCGGCAATCGGGCAGTCGGAGAACACTTTTACGCCGTTGCAGATTTCGCTGTATCTGTCGACGCTGCTCAACGGGGGAACGCGGTACAATGCGCACCTTCTCCAACAGGTGCGTTCCTTTGACGGCACGGAGGTGCTGTACGCAACGCCTGTCGAGGCGCAGGCGGCCTACCCCTTCCGGCAGTCGGATCTGCGCGTGATTGCGGAGGCGATGCGGAGCATGGTGGATACCTCGTCAACCGTATCGGGCTTTATGTACAAAGATGCAGGGATCCCCGTGATTGTGGGCGGAAAATCGGGTACGGCACAGACAGGCAGATCGACCGATAATGCGCTGTTTGTCAGTGCGGCGCCGTACGACGATCCGGAGATTGTGGTCGCCGCCGTCCTGGAAAAGGGTGCCGGCGGTTCTTACGCATCCCTGTCCTGCGCAAGAACCATCCGCGCATATTATGATTCTCTTGCCAAAAGAACACAGGAAGCAGGGATGGAAAGCGAACCGGAGAGTGGAGAAAATTGAAGGATGAAACGGACAGAGAAAAGCAAAAGAAAACGAATCAGGGGCGGAATTGCGGCACTGCCTTTCCTGCTTGCGGCGCTGACGGTTCTGCCGTCGTGCAGTATGGCATCCATGTTTGTTGCGATGTCGGTTGGCGGGGAGCGGTTTCAGAACGCGGTACAGAGAAGCCTTGATATGAATTACGGCGCACCGGCGCGGAATGCAGAAGGCGTTTATGTCATTTCGGACAATCCGACCTCCTTTCAGCAGGAGATTGCGTACATTTATGCAAACGGTGCGCAGTTTGATGGGAAAGAGCTGCAGCTCTGCGGCATATTCGGAACGCTGACCGAAAAAGGGAAAACGTACTACCGCTGTTACCGGCGGTTGGAGGACGGAAGCGCGACGGGGATGGAAATCCGTTGGGCGGACGGCGGTTCGTATCCGCTGCCGGGGGAGGAAGTCACCGTGCAGGGACGCGTGCATGTTTATGAGGATGAACGCTATTCCTATTGTGAATTGCTGCTTTCGCGTATTGTTTGTGAGGACGGAACCGTTTATTCCGTCGGGAAAGACGGAAAGGGGGAAGCGGAATGAAAAATGCACAGCTTGCCGATCTGATCCGCCCGAAAACCATTGAGGAAATCGTCGGGCAGGCACATCTGTTCGGCGAACGCGGCGTAATCCGCAGAATGCTTGCGGGCGGACGCCTGACCAATATGATTTTTTTCGGCCCTCCCGGAACCGGCAAAACAACCGCCGCGTCCGTCATTGCGGCGCAGTCCGGGATGGATTTTCATAAGCTGAACGCGACAAGTGCATCCCTGAACGACGTCAAGGAGGTTCTGCGGCAGACCGGAAACGTGTTCGGAAGCGGCGGGGTGCTCCTGTATCTGGACGAAATCCAGTATTTCAACCGGAAGCAACAGCAGTCGCTTTTGGAATACATGGAGGACGGGCGTGTGACCCTGATTGCCTCGACAACGGAAAATCCGCATTTTTATGTTTACAACGCCATCATTTCCCGTTCCTCTCTGTTTGAATTCAAGCCGGTTGCGCCGGCGGACTGTGCGATCATGCTCCGGCGTGCGCTGGCGTACCTCAATCGGGAAAATCAGACAGAGAAGACGGCGTCGGATGCGTTGCTTTTGCAGATTGCCACGCTGTGCGGGGGAGATGTGCGGCGTGCGATCGGACTGTTGGAAAACACCTATTTTGCCGCGGACGGGGAGCTGTGCGCGGAGGATGTGCGTGCCTTCCGGTCCGGCGTCGGCAATTTTAACGACGACACCCATTTTGATCTGCTTTCCTGCCTGCAAAAGTCCATCCGTGGGTCGGACCCGGATGCGGCGGTGTTTTATCTGGGACGTTTGCTTGCCTCAGGGGAGCTTCTTTCCGCCTGCCGCCGTCTGCAGGTGATTGCCGCAGAGGACATCGGGCTTGCGTATCCGCAGGCGATTCCGATTGTCTATGCTGCCTGCCAGTCGGCGGTCTCTCTTGGTATGCCGGAGGCGCGGATTCCGCTTGCCGATGCGGCGATTCTGTTGGCAACGGCGCCCAAATCCAATTCCGGGGATGCCGCTGTTACCATGGCAATGGCGGACGCGGAGAAGGGAATGGGCGGACAGGTTCCGGTACATCTGCGTGCGCCGCTGTACCAGGGGTATCGCTATCCGCATGACTATGAGAATCACTATGTGGCACAGCAGTACCTGCCGGACGATCTGCGTGACCGGCGGTATTACACTTACGGAAACAACAAGACCGAGGGCGCCGCACAGGCGTATTGGGAAAAAATCAAAGGAAAAAAGTGAAGTTTCCCCGATGCGGCAGGCATATCTGTACTTATGGTGCGTATTTTTTGAAATCGGAAAAGCAGCGTCCTTGCCGTGTGCAAAAACGCTGCTTTTCTTCTTTTTTACGGTGTTTTCTTTTTTATGGTGTTTTTCAGTTGCGGTAGATGGGATACTGCTCACACAGGGCGATGACCTCTTCGGTGATGCGGGCACGGGTGCCTTCAAAGTCACGCACGGTGTCATCAATCCAGGCGGCAATGCGGTCCATTTCCGCGGTGCCGAATCCGCGGGAGGTGACGGCGGGGGTGCCCAGGCGGACGCCACTTGTGATAAACGGACTGCGCGTGTCGCCGGGGACGGCGTTCTTGTTGGCAGTGATGTGTACGGCATCCAGGCGCGCTTCCAGCTCTTTGCCGGTGATGTCACGGCCGCGCAGATCCAGGAGCATCAGGTGATTGTCGGTGCCGCCCGAAACCAGACGGTAGCCGCGGTTCAGCAGTCCTGTTGCCAGTGCCTGCGCGTTTTCGAGAATCTTTTCCTGGTATACCCGGAAAGCCGGCTGCAATGCTTCTCCGAAGGCGACGGCTTTGGCGGCAATGATGTGCATGAGCGGTCCGCCCTGCGTGCCGGGGAAAATGGCTTTATCGATTGCCTTTGCCAGTTCCTCACGGCACAGGATCATGCCGCCGCGCGGACCGCGCAGCGTTTTGTGCGTCGTTGTGGTGACAACGTCGGCATACGGCACCGGGGAGGGGTGCAGACCGGCGGCGACAAGACCGGCGATGTGCGCCATATCCACCATCAGATAGGCGCCGACCCGATCGGCAATCTGACGGAAACGGGCAAAATCAATCACGCGCGGATAGGCGGAAGCGCCTGCAAGGATCAGCTTGGGGCGGGATTCCAGTGCCAGCCGTTCCACCTCGTCGTAGTCGATGGTCTGCGTTTCTTCGGAAACGCCGTAGGAGACAATGTTGAAATATTTGCCGGAGATGTTGACGGGGGAGCCGTGTGAGAGGTGCCCGCCGTGCGCAAGGTTCATGGAGAGTACGGTGTCCCCCGGCTGCAGAAGGGCAAAGAAAACGGCAAGGTTGGCGTTGGCGCCGCTGTGGGGCTGTACGTTGGCGTGCTCTGCGCCGAACAGACGGCAGGCACGGGTGCGTGCGAGCTCTTCCACTTCGTCGACATAGGCACAGCCGCCGTAATAGCGTTTGCCCGGATAACCCTCGGCGTATTTGTTGGTGAGCAGGCTCCCCGCGGCGAGCAAAACCGCCTCGGAAACCACATTTTCGGAGGCAATCAGCTCAATATTCTGCTGTTCGCGCTTCTCCTCACGTGCAATGGCGGAATAGACCTCGGGGTCGTATTGATTCAGCTTTTCGTAAAACATTCGTATATCCTCCGGTTTTCTGTTTATTCCGTAATTTCCTTGCGGATACGGTTGGTTGTCTGATATGCTGCGCGCACATTTGCATAGTCCCGCTGCTTTTGTCTGTTCCAGGTGTTTTCCGCAAGCATGGGGGCGCGTTCCGCCACCAGTTCCCGCTCTGCCGCGATACCGTCGGCAAGGTTGGGATAATTTGCCGCGATGGCATCTCCCCAGGCGAGCAGCTGTCCGCCGATCACGCGGGGGGGTTCATTCTCCACACGCAGGGTCCGGTCCTTGTAAGGAGAACTGGGGTGCATGGGGCGCCAGCTGTAAATGTCCCAGTTGAACACCTCTTCGGGGGACCAGTATGCAACCGGGGTGACGATGTACATGGGAATCCAGGAGCTGTTGACGATGGTAAAGCCCGCATCCAGAAGAGAGGGCGTGGTTTGGTAAAAATTCTCCCAGCTCATCAGTTGCAGATCCCTTGTAACGTAGTCGTTGACGGCGGCGGAGAATCCTTCCCATGCCATGGGGATACGTCCTTTTGCGAGAACCGTTTCTGCCATTTTCTGCACGAAGTCCGCCAGCAGGCGCTCGGCAAGGAAGCGCTTGTCTGCCATGTCGAAATCAATCCCCTGCGACAGGGCATAATCGCGGCAGGCGGGATCGGCGGTCCATTTGTCGATTGCCGCTTCGTCTCCGCCGATATGAATCCGCTCCGACTGCGGGAACAGGTCGCAGAGCTCGGCGAAGAGCTGCTGCATGGCGTCGGTTGCCTGCGCGGTGCGGGCGATGATGTCGTCCCTGCCGAAAATCTCCCCGTATTCCTCGCAGAAGGATTTGCAGTGACCGGGTACGTCGATCTCTGGCATCAGATGGATGCCGCGCGCGGCGGCATAACGGTTGAGCGCATCAATCTCCGCAAAGGTATAATGGCGTCCCGGCGTGGAAAGCTTGGGAAACAGGCGGCTGGGGAGCGTGTAGCTCTGGTCGTCCGTGAAATGCAGGTGCAGAGTGGGAATTTTGTACAGCACACACAGATCCACATAGGAGAGCAGATAGGAAAAAGGGTGGAAGTTGCGTGCAAGGTCGATCATAACGCTGCGGAAGGTGCAGTCGGGGGCGTCCTCAATGCGCACGGCGGGGACAGAGAGCGCTCCGTTCTCTCCCACGGACAGCAACTGCAGGAGCGTTGCCATGCCGTTGCGCGCGCCGTCCAGTGTCCATGCGCGGATTTCGACGGTTCCGTTTTCGGCATACAGAGCATAGGCTTCTCCCCGGAGGGTGCTGTCAGCCGTAAAGCGGATGGCACCGGAAAGCTCTTCCGTCACGGTGGTGCCGGAAAGGCGGCGGATGTAGTCGGTCAATGCTTCGTGAAGGAGCGGAAAATCTCCGCTGACGGTCGGTAAAAGCGCAAACGGTTCCGTGCCCGGCGTGACGGACTTCGGCTGTGGAATGAGGTGGATGGATGTATTCATGGCGGTGTCCTTTCCGTTTCTCCGGATTTTGTCCGGTTTTGGAAAACATTATAGCATAAATTCCGTGCCCCTGCAAGGTGTTTTCGGAAAAAAGGGGGTGGCGGGGATGAAAAGACCACCGCACACGTTGATTGGTAGAATCGGCGGCGGTGTGCGGCGGTTTTTGACTTTTTTCAGTTCTCTTTGTTGAAATAGGCGGCAATTTCCTTCATTCTGCTTTGCTGATGAACTCTGAACGGACAGCGCCTGTCACAGTGTCCGCAGCCGAGGCAGGCATCTGCCCTGACGGTCAGCTTTCCGTAGTGGTCATGCGCCATGCGGTCGCCTGCGAGCGACAGGTCGTAGTATTTATTGACGATTCCGATGTCGATGCCGGCGGGGCAGGGCTGGCAGTACCGGATGTACTGATTTTTGGTCAGTGCTTGCCGGAACGGAGAGGTTTTGGCGGAGAGCAGCTGCCCGCCGTGGAAGGGCTTCATGACAGATACGCCGACTCCTTTCGTCTGGGCGCGGCGCAGGAGTGCGGCACGTTCGTTGGCGGTGCCGATTCCGTATTCGTCGCCGCATTCGAGATTATAGGCGGGGTTGAGTGGGAACATCATCATGTCGATCATGCCGGTGTCGAGAACCTTGTGCGCAACCGACGGGGTATGGGAAGAAAAGCCGATATGCCGGACAATGCCGCGCTCGTGCAGGTCTTTGACGTAATCTAAGATTCCGTTTTTGCGGATTTCGTCAAAGTCGCTTTCCTCGTCGACGCAGTGCAGAAATCCGAAGTCAACATAATCGGTGCCGAGCGCTTCCGGTTCCCACAGAAAGGTCTGCCGGATGGTTTGCAGATTCCGGGACCAGCCGTATTCGCCGTTCTCGTTGTATACCGCCCCGAAGTGCAGCCGGAAGAAAACCCGGTCGCGGCAGGGGGCAATGGCTTTGCCGAACGGCTCGTACACGCTTTTGCCGCCGGCGCACAGATCAAAGAAATTGATTCCGTTGGCAATCGCCTTTTCAATGACCGCCCGGATTTCGTCCGCGGGTGCGTTCTGGATGCCGCCCATGCCGAGCCCCAGGGTGCAGATGCGCTCGTCCCCGTGCGGCAGTTTCCTGTATTCTCTCATTTTGTCTCAAACTCCTTTGCCACGTCCTTTAAGAGTGCACGGATCGGGAGGTGCTGCGGGCATGTCTTTTCGCATCTGCCGCAGCCGATGCAGTCGGATGCCTTTCCTTTGTTCTTGGTATGTACCTGATGGTAGTAGTAGTCGGCGTTCCAGTCATGGTGGATATTTTTGGTGTTCATGCAGGCGAACAGATGCGGAATGGAAATATGCTTCGGACAACCGGCAACGCAATAACGGCATGCCGTGCAGGGAATCACTTTCATGGTGTGCAGTACCCGGCACACGTTGCGGACCGCCTCCAGTTCCCTCTCATCCAGCGGGCGGAACTCCTTCATGTAGGAGAGATTGTCGTTGATCTGCGCGAGATCGCTCATGCCGGAGAGCGTCATGAACACGCCGTCGCAGCCTGCGGAAAAACGCACGGCATAACTGCGGGACTGCCGCCGTTCAGTGCCTGTTCGTAAGTATGGCATTTTTTGAAGTGTGCAAAAATCTCGGCAGATTGTGCGTGCATCAGGTAAAAATCAAAGTAATCGACGCCGCACAGCCGCAACTGACTTTCAAAAAACTGGCGGATCTCGGCTTCCGTTTTGAAATGGGCATTGGTCAGTTTGTTGGTCAGCGTAAAGCGGTTCCGCGGGTAACGTGCGACCAGGCAGTCGCGCAGGGCGGTTTCGCTCTTCCCGTCCGGGTAGCCGTGCGCCGTGTCAAAGTAATTGAAACCGCTGTCGGGAAAGGCATCGATCATTTTGTTGAATTCTGCGGAATCCACTTCCTCGCACTACATGGGCAGACGCATGCAGCCGAAACCGAAATTCTTTTTGACTTTTCGGAAAGCAAACATATTGTGCACCTCCGAAAAATTTTGGGTTACTTCAGGCATTACCGCGTAATTCCGACGGCGCGATTGCACCTACACGGATTGCGCGGTGATGCCTTCATTATAACGCGTTTTTTGCGGAAATCAAGCGGTAAAAGCAGTCTGTATGAAAGATCATTCCTGCTGCCTGTGCGGGGAAGGGGACGTTTGCGTATGGTCCGCACGGTGGGACAGACGGGAACAGAGCGCGCCGGCAACGCCCCACCACAGCCACATGGCAAGGGCGGTGGAGAGCGCGTAGAGGATGCTCTGTGCTCCGAACAGCTTTTCAAACAGGAGAAACGGCGTGCCGTCCGAGCGGGAAAAGAACATATAATTGGTAGGGTACGGTGTGGATGCCAGCAGCGCGTTGGAAAGCACGGCAAGGATCATAAAGGCGCCGAGAACGCCCGCCGTGAGGGGAACGTCCTCACGGCGGAAGGTTGCCAGGTGCGAAATCCAGATATACAGCGCCGCAAAGCCTGACGCGACATGGGTCAGCAGACATTCCAGCGTGTGAATGTGGAGCGCCGGGTAGATTTTGTAAATATATGCAGCCCCCGCGGCGCCCGCGACGGCGGCAAGAACCCCGAAAATGGCAACAAAATCGGTCATGACGCGCGCAACGCGACTTTTGCCGAATGCCGCAAGCGGGAGCGCGACAAACATGATGCTGCAAAGATAGAACGGCATGGACAGCAGCATCGGTGCCGGGGACCCTGCGTCAATGCAGTCCGCGGCGATTTTGAGTGCGGCAAAAAAGAGCTGAAAAACTGCCGCATACCGCAGAACCCGCCGCTTTTCCTGCTCGGTCCGATGCCGGCGCGATCTGCCGAGCGTGACCGCAAGGAGCGTGGCGCAAAGATAGCCGATGCCGAGTTGCAAAAGGTGCGCCGCAGACAGAAAGCCTGCGGGCGCACCCGTGAATGATGTTGAAAAATATTCCTGCCAAATGTGCATATAAGACCCTCCCCCGGAAAGAACTTCCGGGAAAAAGTATATCCGGAAGCCGGCGGATTATACGCATGCGGCACGGGAAACGTCGGTGTACGGAAAAAATGTTACCACTGGCGCACCGGTTTGCGCACGGGCAGCTCGGCGGGCACGACGCGTCCTTCACTGGACATGGCGATGTGCGCCTCCTTGATCAGGGCGGCAAGCTTTTCCTTCATGTCCTTGGGCGCGGATCTGTCCATGCGGTACAGCCACAGGTAGAGCGCCTGTACGGAGCTCTTGCGGATACGTGCGGCTTCTTCCGGCGTTGTGGCAGCCGATTCCGCTTTTTCAAACAGTCCGTACATAGCGGACAGGAAAGCAAAACTGTCATCGCTCTTTTCTACGGGGTAGACGGTTTCGGCGTTGGCTGCGTGGTTAAAGTGCGCAACGCCGGCAATCTCCGTATAGGTTGCGTCAATGTAGCGGCGGATATATTCCCAACCGTCCCCGTAGTAGTACTGCAAAAACTCATTCATATGTCTTTCGTACTCCTCGCGGGGCATATCGGGATTCCACATCAGTTTGGAGAACAGATAGGAACGGAGCTCTTCAAATTCGCCGGTGCGGGAGTTGTATGCCGCCTCGTCAAAAATGCTGACGACGCCGTTTTGCAGGTAGAGCTGTACATCGTCATAGATGGAGAAGAGGTTGGGGAGCGGCAGCAGATAGTTTCCGAAGTTGACGCTGTAATGCCAGATAGAGAGGTTTTTGCAGATCTTGCTCCATGCAGCCAGGTCTGCCCGGAAGGTATCGCCCTGCTCACAGCCGGCAATGCCGTGTACCAGGCAGCAGGCAGAGGGGCACAGGCGGATCAGCACATTGTCCTCGGCAACCAGTCCGACGGGCGGCGTCTGGGTGTAATGGTACGCCAGCGTTTCCACGTAGACCTGCGGGTAATCCTCACGGATGTCGCGTGCAATCCGGTTGACAAAGGTCAGAAGCGATCCCATCGGACTGCCGTACTGGTCGTCCAGGGCTTTGCAGTTTGCGCACTGGCAGCCTGCCTGATCGGTGTAGCTGTCATTGGGGGAAACCGAAATGATGGTTGCGTTGCGGTTGGAATCCAGCCATGCGCGCACATTCTTCAAAACGGTTTCATAGACGGCGGGATCGGTCAGGCAGGGCTGATCGCCGACCTTGTAGTTCTTCATTTCCGCAAGCTGACGGAAGGTGTGGACAAAGGCGCCTGCCGCGTAGGAAACGCCGCCGCCGTAGCCGTCCAGATTTCCGGAAAGGTAGGCGTTCAGTTTGTGCTTGGAGGCGTAGCGGTTGTTGTTGCAGAAATCGGCATATTCCGCGCGGTAAAAGAGCTTGGGGACAAAGATCTCGTCGGTTCCGGCTGGAATTTCCAGGGACGCGGCGGGCAGGACGACCTCACAGTCCTCCGTGAAGAAACGGCAGCCGATATAGTCCTCCAGGAAGGAGATCACGGCGTAGTAAGTGCCGCGCATGGTTGCGCCGGAAATATAGAGGCGGTTTTCCTCCGCGTAAATCATATAGCCCTCGTCGCCCAGTTTTGCGCGGCGGTCCGTGACGGATTGCGGGCTGCGGGTGTTGCACACGCCGACCACGATTTCATAGGGATAGCTTTCTCCGCTGTGCTCCCGGATACATTCCGGCGTCACGCCGGTCGCCTTGGCGATGTAATCGCGCAGGGTGCTTGCGGCGCCGCGGTCTTCTTCGGTGCTGATGATTTTGAAAGCGGAGATATCCTGACCGAGAATGGTCAGGCGGTCAACCGGAATTTCCTTTTCTTCCCGGCGGACGACCGTGATGTCTTCACCGTTGCGGTAAGCGGAAGGGTCCGTTGTTTCTTCTTCCGTTCCGGTTTCTTCCGCCGTTGTGTTTTCAGCGGAATCCGAGGTTGTGGTTTCTTCGCTTTTTGCGGTGTCCGTGGTTTCTTCTGAGGGGGCTTCCGCCTTCGTTTGGTCCTCCGCGGTGGTCTGCGCAGGGTCGCGGTCGCCGGAACAGGCGATGCAGAGACTGCATGTCAGCAGGACGGTGAGCAAAAGCAGGAACATTCGGATGACATGTTTCATAAAATAGATCCTTTCTGTTTTCCGTTTTCCGTGGGTTGTTTTATCAGTTTACACGAAAGAATCCGGTTTGTCAATGGAAAACGAAAATATTTTGCACAATTTTCCAATGGCTCCGATTCCGGGGCATCCGCCGGGTCAGCAAAGACCGTATGCGGCGAGCCGGGTTTCCAGATCCCGGCGCACTTGCGGGGAAGCCGTGCAGAGCGGTAGCCGGCAGTCGGGTCTGCAGAAGCCCATCAGGGAAAGTGCGGTCTTGACCGGGATGGGGTTGACTTCCGCAAACAGGGCGCGGATCAGTGGCAGAAGCGCCAGTTGCATGGATGCCGCCTCCGTGGTTTGCCCTGCACGGAAGGTGCTGAACAGCGCGTGCATCTGCGTGGGCAGAAGGTTGGAAACGACCGAAATGACACCGCTCCCGGACAGGGAGAGCGTCGGCAGATACAGCTCGTCACAGCCGCTGTATACGGCGAGCCGGTCTCCGTATGCTTCCAGAAGTTCCGCAATGCGCAAAATGCTGCCGGAGGCTTCCTTGATTCCCGCAATCCGCGGGTGTGCGCACAGACGTCCGACGACCTTTGGCGTCAGGTCGCACCCGGTGCGCCCGGGCACATTGTAAAGCAGAAGGGGCAGGGGCGTAGCGTCCGCAATCGCGCAGAAGTGGCGGTAAAGACCCTCGGCGGTTGCTTTGTTGTAGTAGGGGGTGACGGCAAGCAGGGCGTCGCATTCCGCGCCTGCGGCTGTCCGGGCGTGTGCGACGGCGCGTGCGGTATCGTTGGATCCGCATCCGGCAATGACCGGCACACGATGCCCGACCGCTTCGACGGTATAGCGGAGCAGAGACAGATATTCCTCCTCCGAGAGGGTGCTTGCCTCTCCCGTGGTACCTGCCACGATCAGTGCGTCTGCGCCGCCGTCACATTGGTATGCGATGAGCTTTTCCAGTGCGGGGAAATCAATGGCGGCGCCGTTTTCGGTAAAAGGGGTAATCAGGGCGGTGGCGACGCCGGAAAACAGAACCTGTCCGGGGGTGCCGTTCTTTTCCGGGACAACCGGATTTTCCGATGTGTTCATATGCAAAATCTCCTTTGTTCCTGTTGCAATTTTCCGGGGGATGTGTTATAATGATAGACGGAGAGGTCTCCGCTGTTGACAGTGTATGAAAGCGGAGCAGGAAAGGACAGAGGCAGGCATGGAAAAGCCCATTATCAACCAAAAGCCGGCGACCGAGCTGCGCCGCACGGATTTTTACTATGAATTACCGCAGGAACTGATCGCACAGCACCCGTCGGAAAAACGGGACGCCTGCCGGCTGATGGTTCTGCATCGCGATACGGAAGAGATCGAACACCGGCATTTTTACGATGTGATCGACTATCTGCAAAAAGGGGATGTGCTGGTGATCAACGATTCCCGCGTGATTCCCGCGCGTATTTACGGGTGCACCGAGGGAATGCCCGAAAAAACGGTGGAATTGCTGCTTCTGCGTCAACGGGAGCTGGACACCTGGGAATGTCTGGTCAAGCCCGGCAAACGGGCAAGGATCGGTGCCCGTCTGTCCTTCGGAGACGGGATTCTGCACGGTGAGGTTCTGGAGTTGGTCGAGGAAGGAAACCGGATCATCCGGTTTTCCTATGACCGCGAAAGGTACGAGAATCTTTATAGCATTCTGCATGAAATCGGTCTGATGCCCCTGCCGCCCTATATCACCGAGCGGCTGGCAGACCGGGAACAGTATCAGACCGTCTACGCGCGCGAGAACGGCTCGGCTGCGGCACCCACTGCCGGATTGCACTTTACGCCGGAATTGCTGGAACGTATCCGGGAAAAGGGGGTGGAGGTCGCGCGGGTGATGCTCCATGTGGGGCTTGGCACCTTCCGCCCGGTCAAGGAAGACAGAGTGGATGAACACATCATGCATACCGAGTATTTCTCGGTATCGGAAGAAAGCGCGGCGCTGATCAACCGCTGTCGGCAGGCGGGCGGACGGATTGTCTGTGTCGGCACCACTTCGTGCAGAACGCTGGAATCCGCTTCCGATGAGAACGGCGTGGTGCATGCAATGTCGGGGGATACGGGAATCTTTATTTACCCCGGCTATCGTTTCAAGGCAACGGATGCCCTGATTACGAATTTTCATCTGCCGGAAAGCACGCTGATTATGTTGGTTTCCGCCCTGTGGAACCGGGAAAAAATTCTGGAGGCATACCGCATTGCGGTGGAGGAGCGTTACCGTTTCTTCTCCTTCGGGGATGCGATGATGATCCTATAACCGCAGCACCGTACTGCCGGGGCAACCGGCATCGGAAATTCCGTGAATACAAAAAGGAGAGTGAAAGCCGTGAAAAATACGATACATATGCTGAAATCGGTGACAAACACCCAGATGATGAGCTTCGTGATTACGACAGAGGACGGAAAGGTGATGCTGATTGACGGCGGCTGGCGGCAGGATGCGGCATACTTGTTGGAGTACCTGCGCACGCTGACAGGGCAGGCGGTGCCGCATGTGGACGCCATTTGGCTGACACACCCGCATTCCGATCATATTCTTGCGTTCCTGGAGCTTCTGGACAATCACCGGGATGCGTTTACCTTTGATCGGGTGTATTACAATTTCCCGTCCGTGCAGTTCATCCGGCAGGAGGATAACGACTACCCGACTCTGGAGGCATTTTACACGCATCTGCCGCTGTTTGCCGACAAAATCAATATTGTGTCGGGCGGGGATGCCTACGATTTCGGTGCGGCACATGTGGATGTGCTCTATTCCCCCGATTATGAATTCAACCATAATGTCTGCAACAATGCCTCGGTGGTGTTCCGCGTGACGCTCGGCGGCAAACGGATTCTGTTTACCGGTGACTGCGGCGTTGAGGCGGGCAGAAAAATTCTGCGCCTTGTGGGGGCGGACGGGCTGAAATCGGATTTCTGCCAGATGGCGCATCACGGGCAGAACGGCTGTGACCGCGCGTTTTATGAGGCGGTTGCGCCCGATGTCTGCTTCTGGTGTGCACCGGACTGGCTTTGGGACAACAACGCCGGCAAAGGGTTCAATACCCACATCTTCAAGACAGTCGAGGTGCGCGGCTGGATGCGGGAGATGGGTGCGGGCACGCACTACGTGATCAAGGACGGAACACAGGTTGTCGAATTGTAACGGGCGCATACCGCTGATTGCGGTGGTCGGCTGTACGGCGGGTGGGAAGAGCGCGCTTGCACTTTTCCTGGCACAGCGCTTCGGCGGCGAGGTGATTTCCTGCGATTCCATGCAGGTCTACCGGGAAATGGACATCGGCACCGCAAAGCCGACGCCGGAGCAGATGCAGGGGATTGCGCACCGGATGATTGACATTCTTCCGCCGGACGCACCGTTTTCGGTGGGAGAGTATGTGCGCATGGCAAAGGCGGAGATTGCGCAGACCGTTGCGCGTGGCAACCTGCCGGTTGTCTGCGGCGGGACGGGTTTGTATCTGGACGCGCTTCTGCGCGGGCAGACACCGCCGCCGACCGACACGGATCCCGCGTTCCGTGCGGAACTGACGGCGTTTGCACAACAGAACGGAAACGAGGCGCTCCATGCACGGCTTGCGGCATCGGATCCGGAGAGCGCGGCGGCAATTCATCCGAACAACGTGCGGCGTGTGATCCGCGCATTGGAGATTCTGCATACGACCGGAAAGACCAAAAGCGAGACGGACAGGCTGTCCCTTGTCCCGCCGTCGGAGTACGACGCGTGCGTGTTGGGACTTCGGTATGCGGATCGGGGAGTGCTTTACGCACGGATTGACCGGCGCGTGGAGGAAATGTTTGACCGGGGGCTGTGCGAGGAAACCCGGAGACTGCGCGGGCAGGGCGTGTTTGAGCGCTCTCCGACTGCGGCGCAGGCAATCGGGTATAAGGAACTGTTTCCTTATCTGGACGGTTTGGAATCGCGGCAGGATGCGCTTTTGCGGTTGCAGAGCGCAACGCGGCGTTATGCCAAGCGGCAGATGACATGGTTTTATGCAAAGAGTTACATCCGTTGGATTGAAATGACGGAAAACGGAACGGAACGTCCGTATACACAGGTGGTTGCGGATGCGGAACAGATACTGACCGATGCGGGTTTTGTGCCGGTCGGCAGTCAAAGCGGAAAGTGAGGCGGCGGAAATGGAAAAGGGAAAACACAGGCGCCTGTATCGGCGCGTCGGCGTGATTTTGCTGATTGCGGTTTTTGCTGTTTTCATCGCCTTCCGGCTTGCGCAGGAGTCTGCCGCGTCGCTGTCCACCCTGCGTACACAGGAGATCACGGAGCGCACCTATGCCTCGCTGAACGGATACATTTTCCGGAATGAGGAGATTCTGTATACGGACGGCAGTGCGGTGGTGGATTATCATGTATCGGACGGAGAGAAGCTTCCGGTCGGCAGGCTGATTGCGCCGGAGATCAACGAACGGCTGAACGACTTATACGA
>ERZ1106976.288-NODE-288-length-57892-cov-8.883725_pt1 | contig 57892 bp, 49 predicted proteins | sample MGYA00403687_ERZ1106976 | MGnify/ENA primary metagenome ERZ1106976 (study PRJEB35170, sample SAMEA104062446) | human gut metagenome | biome: human gut; feature: human-associated habitat; material: faeces | place: Denmark | collected 2013-02-22 ... | reverse complement strand
ATAAAGTCTTTATGCTTTACATGCAGAGCAACCTATGAAGGGTTGGAGATTACCGCTCGATATGTTCGTCTGATTGCCACCGCAGACCAGACCAATTGGTTTACCATGTCGGCATTTACGGTGCTGCACGATCCCTATCAACATCCCTTATTGTCCTCCGACGATGATTTCCTTTCCCCAGCGGACCTGTGTGCGCTGACGGATCATAATGTTCTGACGGGTGTGACGGTTCCTGCGGGAAACAAGGGCAAAACGCTGACCGTACTTTTGACTGATGCCGCGTCTGTCCGCTTCTTTATCGCAGGACAGACGGACGGAGAGGCTGTTGTAACGCTGTACGACGCGAACGGGAAAAAACTGTCTGCGCACTCCCTGAGCAGCGGACTGCACTTGGATGTACAGGATGCCGCAACCGCTGTGATTACCTTCGGAAACAGTAGTCTGACCCTTTCGGAAATCCTGTTTTAGTAGACCGGGCGGCTCCTTCCTTTGAGAAGGTGACTTCATCAACTCAATAAAAACCGTCCGATGCCTTGTGTAAAGGCGTTCGGACGGTTTGTTTCTGTATATCGGTCAATTCCTCTGTCAAAGGAGAATGACGCAAAGGCAAAGACAAAAGGAAGCAATTGCCGTAAGCGTTCCCATAGCGAGATCACGTTTGGTGTGCCGGGCAAGATAGAGGGAGGACCACGCAACTCCTGCGGCTAAGAGAGCGGTGGGGAACAGCCAGTACCATCCCAGGAAATAAACGGCAATCACCAACGGACCGACAATCCCACAGGCGTGACCGCTTGCGTGTAGCTTCAGAACCTTATTGAAGAAAATGAGAATAAAGACGGAGCAGAGGTAGGTAAAGAAAATAAACTTCAGTTGCGGCGTTGTCCGATCCAAAAGACAATAAATGACGCCTCCCACATACCCGATGCCGCTGGTGACAAATGCCAGCTTTCGCTGACCGTCACGCCCCTTTTTCCGCAGAGCGGGGATCAGCGCGGAAAGCGGATAGGCAAGGGTAGGAAGAACCGCGAGAAATCCGATTGCCGCAAATAGCTGCCCGATATGATAAAAGAAGGCAGGACGCAGAAAGTAAAGTAACAGGAGCAATGTCGTGACTAGGAATGGCGGAACCGTAATGACGCGAATGGATTTTGCAATGGATTTTTTACTCATAGAACTCTCCTTCTGTTTGATGCGATTTTTGTATCTGTTTTTATTTTCTGATTTTTCGAATCAAGACCCTACCGGATCAGTCGTTTGTGTGACCGGATGCAGTGAAGGTCACATGCGCCGAGGCAACTGACGGGACCTGATCAGATCCGATGAAAACAGTATACGTCATCCGGCTCTGAAATGCAACCTACTCCGTGTTCGCGTGCCTCTACACTGCATTTTTGCCGTTGTAGACTTCTGACAGCCAGTTCTACAGAAAAAAATGGGGACTCTACGATTCGTAGAGTCCCTACTTTTATACGATATTCAGCCGATTTTTGACAAAATACATCATTTTCGGAATTTTGGCAGGCGCAGATGAAAACAAAGCAGAATAATGAGCTGCGTCGGGAGAATGAGCACCAGGATCTGCCACCAGTTATGAGACAGGGAGAGAAAAACAAGGTACACCGTCAGAATGAGCGACCATGCAATGCCGGAAATGAAGTAAAAATTGTTTTTCCGTTTTCCCCAAATGGAATTGAAGACGGTCAGCACAATAAAGATGACTGGTACTGCAAACTGAAAGACCAATGGTTGACGGATGTCACACAGATAGAGTACGATAAAGACAAGGATTGCGACGGTCAGGATTCCCATTGCGGTCAGGAGCATGAGGATAATGTAACTGAACCGGTGATTTTTTGCGGCCTTCGGAACGGGCTCCTCCCCGTGATCGTGCAGCAGGTAATCGACGCTGACCCCGAACAGACGGCTCATCTGCAACAGAACATATGCATCCGGCACGGCATCTCCGCGTTCCCATTTGGAAATGGCTTTGTCAGAGTAATTGAGCGCATTGCCCACTTCCAGTTGCGTCATTTTCTGTGCCTGACGCAGGGCGGCAATATTGGCGGCAACTGTCTTGCGTAGTGTTTCCACCGAATCCGCACAGGCGGGCGGGTTTTGTATGGATTTGCCGGTTTCCAAATGCACATTCCTCCTTTCGGCTCCGATGTGTATCAGTATACCGCATTTTGCCCGAAAATGCAAGGGCGGGTGTGAGAAATTCAAGAAAAATTCACGCAATGTTCTCACGGCGATTAAGTAGAGACGGCATAATAATAGCGTACTGACCGGGAGGCGGTTTTGTCATTCCGGCAGTGTTGTTTGCGATGTGCGGTGCCTCTTTTTTTCTCGCCGGTGTTGCGGACACAGAGAAGAGGAGGTGTATAAAAAACCGATGGGAATTTTTAAAAAACGGGTTTCCGGTTTCTTTTACGGCAGGTACGGGATTGATACACTTTACTACGTTCTGATTGTACTTTACGTGATTATCATTGTCGCGGCTTGGGTGGTTGGTTTACTCTGCAAAAAGACACTTGTGGGCATTATTGTTTATTCCGTACTTTACGTGGTCGGACTGCTGCTCTTGTTTTATATATTCTTCCGTGTTATGTCCAGAAATATCCCCCGTCGCCGGCGGGAAAACGAGGCTTTTTTGCGTTTTGTCCATAAGCTATCCCCACGCCGTCGCCGAAAGCGCCCGAAGGATGATGCGGAGCACATATTCCGCTACTGTAAATACTGCAAAGCCCTTTTGCGCTTGCCGCGCGAACCGGGCCAGCATCAGGTTCGTTGTCCGCGTTGCGGGAAGCTGTTTGACCTTTATGTCGATCCGAAATAACCTTTCGCAGAATTGAAAACGGGCAAAACTACTCTTGTCGGAAAAGGCAAAGCCACCGCAAATGGGAGCAAAATCCATCTGCGGTGGCTCTTTTTGGTGTAGTTTCTTGCAGTCGGCGTCATGAACGGCAACCACCCGGCATCATCTCTGCCGTACGGCGTTTGTGCCGGATGAAACATTTGCGGATTCATTGATCCGCTGTGACCGTTGCGCCAAAGGGGAAAATGGCAAGCTTCATAATTTTGAAACATTGAATCCCGCGCGGAATGCCGATGAGTGTGATGCAGTTGGCAATGCCGACGGACAGATAAGCAAGCGCCATTTCCCAACCGCCGATCAGGACCCAGAAAACATTCGCGACAGGGTGTGATTTGAATTGCAGGACAACGCGTTTTCCCTGGGGCAAAAAGGACAGACGTGCCGCCTTGAAGCATTGCAGTCCGAAGGGGATGCCGATGATGGTCATGCAAAGTGCCACGCCCCAGATTCCCCATAAAATTGCGAACCAAAGCCCACAGCACAAAACCCAAAGTATTTTTGAAATGATACCCCATATTTTACGAAACATATCCGTAGCTCCTTGTAAGTAAAGGCGATGTAAGGCATTTTCCTGCTTTTTGCGGTGGTGATTTTTTCGGAACGATGTCGTCGCCGCCTTGATTGTAGTTTACCATAAACGGGCGAGGTTGTCAATCCTGATTGCTTATGGCATTCTTTCTTTCGCGTACTTCCTTTTCCCGTTCTCTGAAAATGCGCGGGAAGGTCGTAAAAATGACGATCGTTGTGATGATCCCCGCCACAAGATCCGCAATGCCTTCCGAGAGGTACACACCCCGGAAGCCGAGGAAGTGTGTCAGAACGAAGCAGAGGGAAATCAGGATAATGACCTTCCGTGTGACCGCAAGCAATAGTGCGCATTTTGCCTGTCCGAGCGCGACATTGACATTTTGCAGGGTCATCTGTACAAAAAACATGATGGAACCCATCAGGAACAGGGGACAGTATTGTTTTACAATCTGCGTGACCGATTCGTTTGCGGAGAAGAGACATGCGTACATTTCGGGAAATGCGAGTGAGAGTGACCAGACAATCACGGCAAAACAAAACGCAATCACGGTGACGTACCGGATGCCTTTTTTTCCGTAGTTATAGCTGACAAAAGGCTGCATGCCGTTTCCCAGACCGTTCAGGGGAAGGGAAATCATTCGACACATCCGTCCTTTTCGAACCGGAAGGAGAAACTTTTCAGGCAGCAGAAAAGCGGCGCCCTTTCGGGCGCCGATCAGATTCCTGGCATTTAATTGTTCGGCATAATCAGACCGTAAGTGCCGTCATTGCGCCGGTAGACCACGCAGACTTTTTCGTTTTCGCTGTTATGGAAGACAAAAAAGGTGTGCTCCAGCAGGTTCATCTGCATGATGGCATCCTCCGGTGTCATCGGATGGTATTCAAAAATTTTGGTGCGGGTAATCAGGTTGTTTTCCTGATCCTCTTCATAGTCTTCCTCAAAGAAGGGAAGCGGTTCTTCGGGAGCCGGTATAAATGCTTCCTCACGCAGGCGTTTTGCAAGCTTGGTCTTGTTCTTGCGGATTTGTCGTTCGATTGCGTCTATTGATTTATCCAGCGCGTCCCGGAAGAATTCTGCGCCCACCTCGCTGCGGAACAGTGTATTCGCAGCGTTGATTGTAATTTCCAGTGTGGAAACGTTGTGCTTGCGGCTCAGCGTTACGGTTGCTTCCGCTTCGGTCTTGAAGTACTTGTCCAGCTTTGCGAGCTTTTTTTCGATCAGCTGCTTGGTATCTTCGTACACGTTCATCTGTCTGCCGATAATGTTGATCTTCATATAAAAGTACCTCCTCTGTTTTCAGAGGGACGACCGCGTTGTCGTGCCTCCCTCTGTTGCACCTTTATTATAGCATGCTTTTTTGATGTTGTAAAGTGCTTCCATGAATAAAAGGAGATTCTTTCTGATTTTTGTGGAAAATGACGGTGAACGTTGTGTGGAGAGGGAGCAAGAAATTCCTTTTCTCATTGACAAAGTGCGCACATTGGGATATAATAAAAGGGAGTGGGCTATTTTTTGCATATAGATATCCAGGAGAAAGGCGGTTATTCGGTATGGAACAAAAGGATGCGGTTTATGAAGAATTGGTCGCACTGCGCAAAACGGTTGCGCATCATGCAAGGCTGTATTATGTGGAGGACGCACCGCAGATTCCGGACTATGAGTATGACCGGATGTACCGACGGTTGTCGGAACTGGAGGCGGCGCATCCCGAATATTTCGATCCTGCGTCACCGACACAACGCGTTGGCGGAATGCCGCTGGAGAAATTTGACAAGGTCACGCACGCGGTCCGGATGAATTCGCTTGCGGATGTGTTTTCTTTCGATGAACTGCATGAATATCTGCGCGGCGTGTCTGCCACGGTATCGGATGCCCTTTGGTCGGTAGAACCTAAAATCGACGGACTTTCGGTTGCGCTTCACTATGAAAACGGTGTGTTTGTACAGGGCGCAACGCGCGGAAACGGGGAGGTCGGCGAGGACGTAACGCAGAATCTGCGCACCGTGTTTTCGCTTCCCCTGACTCTGCCGGAGCCGTTGACATTGACTGTCCGGGGTGAGGTCTATATGCCTCGGCAGGTTTTTGAACGACTGAATGCCAAGCGTTCCGCGGCGGGGCAGGCATTGCTTGCCAATCCCCGCAATGCCGCTGCGGGTTCTTTGCGGCAATTGGATCCCCAGGTAACTGCCTCACGCGGGCTGGATCTTTTCATTTTCAACCTGCAGGCGGGAAATCTGTATACGGACGGACATGCCCTCGTTTCCCATACCGAAACACTGGATCGTCTTGCGGCGCTCGGCTTCCCGGTAATCGGGGAGCGCATCCTTACGTCTTCCTATGAGGAGATGATTGCGCAGATCGAAAAGATCGGTGCATTGCGGGATGGGCTTGCGTATGATATTGACGGTGTGGTGGTCAAAATTGACGATCTTGCGACCCGTACATTGTTGGGGGAGGGGGTCAATACACCCAAATGGGCGGTTGCCTATAAGTTTCCGCCGGAACAAAAACAGACCCGTCTTGTCGGGATCACGGTTCAGGTCGGACGCACCGGCGTGCTGACCCCGACCGCCGATCTGACCCCAGTGCGCCTTGCGGGATCCACGGTTTCCCGTGCAACGCTGCACAATCCGGATTTCATCCGGGAACGGGATATCCGCATCGGAGATATGGTGGTTTTGCAGAAGGCAGGGGATATTATTCCGGAGGTTGTGCGTGCGTTGCCCGACATGCGTGACGGCAGCCAGGTGGAGTTCCATATGCCGACCCGTTGCCCGTCCTGCGGAGAACCGGTGTTCCGTGAAGAGGGAGAGGCGGCAGTGCGTTGTACCAATGCCGCCTGCCCGGCGCAACTTTTGCGCGGAATCACGCATTTTGTGTCCAAAGACGCCATGGACATTGACGGCATGGGACCGCAGGTGGTGGAGATGCTGCTTGCAAACGGTCTTTTGCACGATGCGGCAGATCTGTACAGCCTCCGTGCGGAGCAGATGGCCTCGTTGGACCGCATGGGAGAAAAGTCCGCAGCCAACCTGATTGCTGCCATTGACGCTTCGCGGAAAGCCGGATTGGAACGACTGCTCTATGCGCTCGGAATCCGGAATATCGGGCAGATCGCCGCCGCCGCATTGGCAAGGCGTGCCGGCACGCTGGAGAATTGCATGATGCTGACGCGGGAGGATATCTGTGCCATTGATGATTTCGGCGAGATTTCCGCGGACTGTGTAGTCAACTATTTTTCGCACCCGCAAAATATCGCTCTTTGTAACCGCTTGCGGGATGCCGGCGTGGTGACGGTTGCCACTGCCGCTCCGGCAGGGGATCGGCTCGCCGGGATTACGTTTGTTCTGACCGGAACGTTACCCACGCTTTCCAGGGACGAGGCAAGCGCCATGATCCGTCAGGCGGGGGGAAAAGTCTCCGGTTCGGTTTCTTCCAAAACCGGCTATGTGGTTGCCGGGGAAGCCGCCGGTTCCAAACTGACCAAGGCAAACGCGCTCGGAATACCGGTGATTGACGAGGCGGGGCTGTTGGAGATGCTGCAAAAATGATGCCTATGCGTTTGCTCCCCCGGTGTAAGCCTGAATGCCGCGGAAAAGACCGTCGGCAAACAGTCCCGGATTTTCATTCATCAGTGCCGCGTCTCCTGGGTTGGTGATAAATCCCAGTTCCACCAGGACGGCGGGCATTGCCGTTTTGCGCAGCACGTACAGTCCCGGGCGGAGTTTTACGCCGCGATTGGGCAGACCGGTGGTACTGTTCAGCCAATAGAGAATGGATTCCCCCAGTTCAAATGCAGGGGTGTTCCGTGCATAAACCAAAGCTTCACTGCCCGTGGCAGAGGCGTCCGTTGCTGCATTGGTATGCAGACTGACAAAATAATCCGCTCCCCAGGCATTCGCCTGATCCGTGCGGGCGCGCAGACTGGTGGTATTTGAAGTGCCGAGCTGTGTTTCGGGCGTGGGACGGGACAGCAGCACCTCATATCCCGCCGCGCGAAGCAGAGCGGCAAGTTCAATGCCGATCCGGTAAACAATATTTTGCTCACGCAGACCGTTCCCTTCGGCACCTGCGTTGGGATTCTGCGGGTTGTGCCCCTGATCGATGTAAATTTTCGTTGCCATATATGCCATCTCCCCTTTCTATCTATCCGTTATGTTATGCCGGTAGCGGGGGAGGCGTGAAAGGAGATTCTATGAGTTCTGTAAAAAACCATACGGCTGCATGGGAGGCAGATGCAAAGGGAAGTGAAAAAAACCGGGTAATGGGCGGGACACTTTACCTTGTTGCCACGCCGATCGGAAATCTTGCCGATTTGTCGGAGCGGGCTGTCAAGGTGCTTTCCGAGGTGGATTTTATTGCCGCGGAGGATACGCGCAATACGATGCATTTGCTGACGTATTTGGGCATTCAGAAACCCATGGTGTCCTATTTTGAACATAATAAGCGCGCCCGCGGGGAGGAGATCCTTGCAAGAATTTCATCGGGTGAGTCCTGCGCATTGGTAACGGATGCGGGAATGCCGGCTGTTTCGGATCCGGGAGCCGACCTGGTGGCGCTGTGCGCGGAGCGGGGGATTTCGGTCAGTTGCGTGCCGGGCGCCTGCGCCGTTGTGACCGCACTTGCCCTTTCCGCACTTCCCACAGGGCGATTCTGCTTTGAAGGGTTCCTCAGTACGGACAAGACCTCGCGCAAACGGCACCTTGCTTCTCTGGCGCAGGAACAACGGACAATGATTTTTTATGAAGCGCCGCATAAACTGGTTTCTACGCTCCGGGATTTGTGTGAGGTGTTCGGTGGCGACCGGAGAATTTCGCTTTGCCGGGAGTTGACCAAGCTGAATGAGGAAATTCTGCGTATGACATTGGCACAGGCGCTGGATTACTATGCGGAGCGTCAGCCGCGCGGCGAGTATGTGCTTGTCCTTGCAGGCAAAGACGGGAAGACCGGGACGGAGGACGCATTTTGGCAGCAGATGAGTGTGCCGGAGCACGTTGCGTATTACATGGAGCAGGGCATGGAGAAAAAAGAGGCGATCAAAGCGGCGGCAAAGGATCGCGGTGTGCAGAAAAATGAGATCTATCAGCAGGTGCTCTGACCGCCGGGAGGGGAGCCCGCCCTTCATCCGTCTTGCAGCCCATCAAAGGGGTGCAGGGCGGATTTTTTGCCGGGGATTTGCGGACTGCAATGAGAGAACGGACAGGCAATCCTGCATGTCTTTGCCCTTATGTGACGGTTTATACAAAAAATATCCGGCATCGGCAGGAGAATTCTCTGTCTGATATGCAATTTCCGGTTGCACTTTCCTGCAAAATATGATACAATGGTAACAATTAACCAATGCGGATTTCCGCATGGAGTGTAACGGAGGGGTGTAACAATGGAAGCAGTGAAAAAGAGAAAAGTGGGTGTCGTGGGCGCGACAGGTATGGTGGGACAGCGGTTTTTGACGTTGCTTGCGGAGCATCCCTGGTTCGAGGTTGCCGCGCTTGCGGCATCTGGCAGAAGTGCGGGAAAGACCTATGAGGAAGCGGTCGGGGACCGTTGGAAACTGTCGGTTCCCATGCCGGAGAAGTACAGGAATATGGTGATGATCGACGCGTCTGACGTTCGTGCAATGGCTGAAAAATGCTCTTTTGTGTTTTGCGCGGTCAATATGCCGAAAGAGGAGATCCGTGCTCTGGAGGAGGCATACGCCAAGGCGGAGATTCCGGTAGTGTCCAACAACAGCGCCAATCGCTGGACACCGGATGTTCCGATGGTCATTCCGGAGATCAATGATGCACATCTGGCGGTTATTGCGCATCAGCGCAAGCGCCTCGGAACAACGCGCGGCTTTATTGCCGTCAAGCCGAACTGTTCGATTCAATCCTATGTTCCTGCGCTGACGCCGCTGCTTCCGTACGGGATTACCGAGGTGGTGGCAACAACCTACCAGGCGATTTCCGGTGCCGGAAAAACCTTCCGCGAGTGGCCGGAAATGATTGACAATGTGATTCCCTATATCGGCGGCGAGGAGGAAAAATCCGAGCAGGAGCCGCTTCGCGTCTGGGGACACGTGGAAAACGGGGAGATCGTCAGGGCACAAGCTCCGCTGATTACGACGCAGTGTATCCGGGTCCCGGTGACAGACGGACACACTGCCGCGGTATTTGTCCGCTTCCGCGAAAAGCCGACAAAAAGTGCCATTTTGGAGGCGTGGAAACAGTTTGCCGGTAAGCCACAGCAGTTGCAGTTGCCGTCCGCCCCGGCACAGTTTATCACCTATTTTGAGGAGGATAATCGCCCGCAGGCAAACCTGGACCGCGGCTTGTACGGCGGAATGGGTGTTTCGGTGGGAAGACTGCGTGAGGATACGCTGTTTGACTACAAGTTTGTCGGGCTGTCGCACAATACCCTGCGCGGCGCCGCAGGCGGTGCGGTGTTGATTGCGGAACTGTTGGAAAAAGAAGGGTATTTTAGCTGATTCTGCGGGAAGTCAAAAATTGCCGTTGTCCTTGGGAAAAGCTTTCCTTCTCTGAGGTGATGCAGGAGGGAGTATCGCGGATCTGCAACGATGTTCAATGGAAAGAATGAATGATGAAAGCAAACAAAACGAAAAAAATCACCCGTAATACGGCATTCCGTGCGGGTGTCAAGGATGGAATTCCCATTGCATTGGGCTATTTTGCCGTTGCCTTTTCTCTGGGAATTGCGGCGAAAAATGCAGGGTTAAATGCCTTTGAAGGGGCATTTGCAAGCCTTTTGTGCAATGCTTCGGCGGGGGAATATGCCGGATTTACGGTGATCCGGGAACAGGGAGCGCTGATCGGAATTGCCCTGATTACATTGGTTGTGAATGCACGGTATTTTCTGATGAGCTGTGCGTTGAGCCAGAAGCTGGCGCCCGGAACGCGCTGGGTTCACAGAATTCTTCTGAGTTTTTATCTGACGGATGAATTTTTCGGGATTGCCGTTGCGCGACCGGGGTATCTGGATCCGACCTATGTGTACGGCGCGGTTGTGGTTGCCTCTCCGTCGTGGGCACTCGGAACGGCGCTCGGCGTTTTGGCGGGAACGCTTTTGCCGGCGCGTCTGGTCAGCGCTTTCTCAGTGGCGCTGTACGGCATGTTTCTTGCCATTATCATCCCGCCGGCACGTAAAAGCCGATTGATTGCCGGTTTGGTTGCGTGCGGATTTGTATGCAGCTATGCTGCTTCGGTCATCCCGTGGGTGCGCGATATTTCCGAGGGGATGCGCACGCTGATTCTGACGGTTGTGATTTCGGTTGCCGCCGCACTGCTGTTTCCGCGCAGGGAAGAGGACCATGCAATGGCGCCAAAGGAGGACAGACCGGAATGAAAAATCTTCTGTACATCGCGGTTATGGGCGCAGTCACCTTTGCCGTTCGCTTTTTGCCGCAGATTTTGATCCGTCAGCCGATCAAAAGCGTATTTGTCAGATCCTTCCTTTACTACGTGCCCTATGTGACGCTATCGGTTATGACCTTTCCCGCGATTCTCCATGCCACGCAAAATCCCATTTCCGCAATCGTTGCCCTGCTGGTGGGACTTGTTGCCGCGTACTTTAATCTTGGTTTGTTTCGCGTCGCACTGTGTTGTTGCTCCACCGTCTTTTTGCTGGAATTGTTTCTGTAAGCCGAATTTTCCGCAAAGGAAAGAAATCCGAACCCGAATCTTTGGAATTTTTATTTCCGAAGCGGAAATTTGGTTTGACCCATCAAAAATCCCCCTTCCGGATTGCGGACTCGCTGCCGGAAGGGGGATTGTGTCAGTGCAGAAAAATCTCAATAACCGGAACCAAATCGTCGGGGGGCTTTACCGGCAGTGTGAAGGTAACGGTGCCGGGGGCGTCGGCGGTGATATCCAGATTGGTTTGCACAATATTTTTGCGATAGGGCAATTCGCCGCCGTCGTGAAGCAGTTGCGCGTATTCCATACGGTCGGCAAGATTTTCCATGCTCAGATATTCAAAAGGATAATTCAACAGGTGAATGTACAGACGTTTTCCGTCCTCGCGTTCGGTCAGGCGGCAATTCTCGGGGGCATGGAAGCACGGTTCCGCCATTGTACAGCCGTAGATGGATCTGCTGTTGAAGTGCATCCATTTTCCGAAGGCAGAAAGCGCCTGCTCTGCGCGGTCGTCAAAACAGCCACGCGCCGTAGGTCCTACATTCATCAGTAGGTTGCCGCCCAATGAGACCGACTGTATCAGCATATCGATCAGCATTTTCGGGGATTTCCAACTGGTTTCATCCCGATAATATCCCCAGGAACCGGAAAAGGTCTGGCAGGATTCCCATACGACCCGCTCTCCTGTCACCGGGTGCCGCACCCATTCACGCGGAACAATCTGCTCCGGGGTGAAAATGTCTCCCTCCACATCCAGTCGGTTGTCGATCAGTACCCACGGTTGGAGATTGCGCACCAGGCGGACCATTTCCTCGCTTTCCCAGTCGTCCTTGCCCTTGCCGCCATGTGCCGGGTCGGAACCGCTTGCGGGAAAAGAAAAGTCAAACCAGAGGATGTCAATTTTTCCGTAATTGGTCAGCAATTCCCGCACCTGATTGCGCATATAAGCGGCGTACCGGTGCATATCTCTGCCTTGGTTTTGCAGGGCGGCATCCGGATCGGCACAGCGCGGGTGGTTGGCATCGATGACATAGTCCGGGTGATGCCAGTCCAAAAGGGAGTAGTAAAATCCGACCTTCAGTCCTGCCGCCCGGAAGGCATCGACGTATTCCCGTACCAGATCTCTGCCGAACGGCGTATTGGTGATTTTATAGTCGGTAAAGGCGGAGTCAAACAGGCAGAAGCCTTCATGATGTTTGGTGGTCAGAACGGCATATTTCATGCCGGCATTCTTTGCCGCGCTTGCCCATGCCTGTGCATCAAACAGGTCGGGGTCAAAGTGCGCAAAGTAGCGGTCATAGGCAGAGTCGGCAATCCGCTCACGGCGCTTGACCCATTCATGTCTGGCGGGCAGGGCATACAGACCGAAGTGAATAAACATGCCGAAGCGGTCATGCGTAAACCATGCCGAATCCCCCGCGGTCGGGCGAACGTTGTAGAATGACATCGGAAATGCTTCCTTTCATCTTATTGGGTTTGTTGATTTCGGAGCAGGAACGGACAGGAGTATCGGAGAACGGAGAACCACACGTAAGGATGCGGGGTTTTCTTTTACGGACTTCAATGTCCGCCCTTATGGGATTCCGTCTTCTTCTTCCCGGACGTTCCCCGTGCACCGGACGGTTGTGGGGACGACGGCTTTCGGGAGGGCGCGTCATGCGTTGCGTGTGCATATGACCCGGAATGTTTCTTTTGCGGCTTTGACGTGTTGCCGGTGTCCGCAGGTGCCCGACGCGCGGGCTGTTTTCCGGACGGACGCGGTTTGTTTTGCCGCTTTTCCGGTTGTGCCGATGAGTGCGGATCGGGACGGACCAGCGCATCGGGACCGTATCCGATCAGATCGGTGCGGTTGGCGGCACGCAGTGCCTCCCGTACCAATGCCGCGTTTTCGGGACGGTTGAATTGCAGAAGCGCACGCTGTAACTGCTTTTCTCTTCCGGTTGCCACATGAACCTGCTCCCCTGTAAAGGGGTTGATACCGGTGTAATACATGACCGTGGAGGCAGTGCCGGGGGTGGGGTAATAGTCCTGCACCTGTTCCGGTGCGTAGTGATCCCTCTTCAGGCACAGAGCCAGTTCTACCGCATCGGAAAGGGTGGAGCCGGGATGGCTGGACATCAGATACGGCACCAGGTATTGCTCTTTTCCGTATTCCTTGCAGTAAAAGAAATACCGGTCGCGGAATGCTTCATATACGCTGAAATCGGGTTTCCCCATACAGCGCAGAACCGGCGAGGAACAATGCTCCGGGGCAACCTTTAGCTGTCCGGAAACATGGTCGCGCACCAGCTTTCGGAAAAAGGTCGGATCTTTGTCCAGCATCAGGTAATCAAAGCGGATACCGGAACGGATAAAGACCCGCCGGATGCCGGGAATTGCCTCGATTTCGCTGAGCAGACGTACATATTCGCTGTGGTCTACCTCCAGATTTTTGCACGGGGTAGGCGCCAGACACTTGCGCCCGGGACAGACACCGTGCGTCAGCTGCCGATGGCAGGAAGGTGCGCGGAAATTTGCCGTGGGACCGCCCACATCATGGATATACCCTTTGAAATCCGGCAATGTGGTCAGCAGCTTTGCCTCCCGGACAACGGACTCAATGCTGCGGGAGCGGACGGTTCTGCCCTGATGGAAGGCAAGCGCGCAGAAATTACAGGCGCCGAAGCATCCGCGGTTATGTGTCAGAGAGAAGCGCACCTCGTTGATTGCGGGAACGCCGCCGTCTGCTTCATAGCTCGGGTGATAATTGCGCATGTAGGGGAGCGCGTACACGCGGTCCAATTCCTCACGCTCCAGGGGCGGCATAGGCGGATTCTGTACCAGCATTCGTGTGCCGTAGCATTCGCAGATGGCTTTCCCGTTGACAGCGTCCTGATTGCGGTATTGAACCCCGAAGGCGCGTGCGTATTCCGCTTTGTCTTCCTTCAGTTTTTCATAGTCCAGTGTTTCCGCAATCGGATAGTGGACAGGATCCCCGGTTTTACACAGGTAGACCGTACCCCTGACGTCGCGGATTTTTCCGACCGGAACCCCGCGATCAAGCAGGGAGGCAATCCGCAGTAGGATATTCTCCCCCATGCCGTAAGTCAAAAGGTCGGCGCGGCTGTCCAAAAGCAGGGAACGGCGTACTTTCCCGTCCCAGTAATCGTAGTGCGCAAAGCGGCGCAGAGATGCCTCCAGCCCGCCTAGGATGATCGGAATGTCACCGTATGCCTCCCGGATTCTGTTGCAATAAACAATGCACGCGCGGTCGGGGCGCCTGCCGGGCTTTCCGCCGGGGGAATAGTAATCATAAGACCGTTTTTTCAGTGCGGCGGTATAGTGTGCCACCATGGAGTCAATATTGCCCGCCGAAACCAAAAAGCCCAGTCGCGGTCTGCCAAATGTGGTGAACGGCTCTGCGGAGTGCCAATCAGGCTGTGCAAGCATGGCGATCCGAAAACCGGCTGATTCCAGAACGCGGCTGATGATTGCCGCACCGAAGGAGGGGTGGTCCACATAGGCGTCGCCGCATACATAGACAAAATCCGGTGCATCCCATCCCCGTTCCTCCATTTCCGCCCGGTTGATCGGCAAAAATCCGTTTGTTTCGGTCATATCCTGTGCATCCTTTCTTTTTGCTGTTTTCTCTGCCTTCCAGTATACCATACTGTTTTCCGAAAAGCAACCCCGGCGAAATAAAAAAGAAAGATCCCCGCAGGCGGTACGGAAACCGTTCTGCGGGGCGCGGTTTATTGCCAGAGTGCTTTCATGAGATCGGGGTAGGCGGTATCGCAGATGTTCAGACAGCGCGCCATCATTTCAAAGCAGACTTCACCGCAGCTGCCTGCGCGGATGGCGGTGTCAACCTCCGCCTGCACCGTGCTGTCGCGCATGTCAAGGCAGAACTTTACAAAACGGTAGTGATTGTTCAGATCATTGACGGTGCGCAGGATGGTTTCCGTTTTTTGCGGTGGAACTTTGACAATGTCAAACACCCGGATGGAAAAGCTTTCCCCATCCTCGTCAAAAAAGAAATTCATCCGGATACTGCCCATATTATCTCCGCCGAAGGACACGGTCAGGCGGTCTTTCCCACCCTCGGTAGGCGTATCGGCAACGTATCTGACCCCCTTTTCATTCAATGCGGCAATGAACTCGTTGGTGGAATTCAGCATATATCATCACTCCTTCTTCTGTTGATATTCCATTATATAAGGATTGACGGAGCGGATAACACCGTTTTTTTGTTTTCACAGAATTGTTACATTTGCGTGCATGTCGAAGGACAAAAAAATATGAATATTATGTGAAAAATGGAACATTCCTGTTGACAGCGCACCTAAAATACGGTATAATACAGCCGTGGATCAGGGAGCCGTGCTTGGTTCCTGACCCGGATTCCGGAGGAATGTAAGAGATGATAGACCCGGCAGGTGCGTGTGTGGAAACCGAGTTGCCCCGTCTTTGCCCTATTGCGGGGAGACGGTTCGTTTTCCGACACTCTCAGTGCCGTTTTTTCGTTTTTCTGCCGGAAATACAGGGAATGAACGAAGGGAGCAAACCGGATCATGTCTGAAAAAAAGATTTATGAAAGTCCATTGTGCAGTCGGTATGCATCGGAGAAAATGCTGTATATCTTTTCTCCCGATTTCAAGTTTTCTACCTGGCGCCGTCTTTGGTGCGCACTGGCGGAGAGCGAAAAGGAGCTTGGGCTGCCGATAACCGATGAACAGATTGCCGAAATGAAAGCGCATCTGACCGATATTGATTATGACCGCGCGGCATCTTATGAGGCCGCCCTGCGGCATGACGTCATGGCGCATCTGCGTACATACGGGGACGTCTGCCCGCATGCAAAGCCGATTATCCACCTGGGTGCGACCAGCTGTTATGTCGGGGACAATACGGACGTGATCTGTATGAAGGAAGGGCTTGATCAACTGCGGTGCCTGTTGTTGCGCGTGATTGCCGCCCTGTCCGAATTTGCGGACCGGTATAAAGATGTTCCGACCCTTGCTTATACGCATTTTCAGGCGGCACAGCCTACTACCATGGGAAAACGTGCTACGCTTTGGCTGCAGGATTTCCTGATGGATCTGGAGCGGTTGGAGTATGAGAGCGATCACCTGCGCCTTTTGGGCTGCAAGGGAACGACCGGGACAGGGGCAAGCTTTCTGGAACTGTTTGACGGTGACCATGAAAAGGTCCGCCTGCTTGAGGTGAAAATCGCGGAAAAGATGGGATTTGCGGGGTGCATGCCGGTTTCCGGGCAGACCTATTCCCGTAAGGTTGATGACTATGTGCTCCGCGTGCTGTCTGGCATCGCACAGAGCGCCTGCAAAATGGCAACGGATCTGCGCTTGCTGGCGCATATGAAGGAATTTGATGAGCCGTTTGAAAGGAAACAGGTCGGATCTTCCGCAATGGCATATAAGCGCAACCCGATGCGGTGTGAGCGGATTTGCTCGCTGGCACGGTTTGTCATCAACGACACGGGAAATGCCGCTTATACCGCGGCGACCCAGTGGTTGGAAAGAACGCTGGATGACTCCGCAAACCGCAGATTGTCGGTTTCCGAGGCATTCCTTGCCACGGACGCTATTTTGACCCTGGCACAGAATGTTATCTCGGAGGGCGTCATTTATCCGAAGGTGATGGAGAAGCACCTGCGGGAGGAACTGCCGTTTATGGCAAGTGAAAATATTCTGATGGATGCCGTCAAGCGCGGCGGAGACCGGCAGGAACTGCATGAGGTAATCCGTCAGTATGCGCAAAAGGCGGCTGCGGAGGTCAAGCTTCGCGGCGGAGACAATACGCTGTTGACAGACCTTGTCGCCGATCCCCGGTTCGGTTTGACGGAGGAAGGATTGGAACAGCTTTTGGATATCCGCAAGTTTGTCGGATGCGCACCGGAGCAGACCGAAGCGTTTTTGCAGACGTATGCTCTGCCGGTTTTGAAAAAAAATAAAAATATCATAGAAAATGTGCCGGACGAAGAAATCCGGGTATAGGAGGAGATCTTATGTTAACAGCAGTCGTAGGTATCAACTGGGGCGATGAGGGAAAGGGCAGAATGGTCGATTTGCTCAGCGCCGACTATCATACCGTTGTCCGTTACCAGGGCGGTAACAATGCGGGACATACGGTGGTGAATGAGCGCGGGAAATTCATTCTGAACCTGTTGCCGTCCGGAATTTTGCGTGCCGGAACCGTAAATGTCATGGGACCCGGTATGGTGATTGACCTGGAGCATCTGACACACGAGATTGCATCCCTGCGTGAGAAGGGAATCGAGGTAACGCCGGAAAATTTGGTGATCAGTGACCGTGCAACCATCTGCATGCCCTACCACAAAATGCTGGATATTCTGGAGGAGCGCCGCCTGGCGGACAAGAAGTTCGGTTCCACCCAGCGCGGAATCGCACCGGTTTATTCGGACAAGTATATGAAAAAGACCCTGCGCATGGGGGATCTTGCCCATCCCGAAGAGATGAAAGCGCACCTTGCCGATCTTTTGGAGTGGAAAAACCTGATTATCAACGGTGCTTACGGTCACGAGCCGGTTGCCTTGGAAGACATGTGCGCATGGCTGGATACATACGGAACCCCGTTCCTGCCTTTTATAAAAAATACAACTTCCTATCTGGGCAAAGTCGCCGCCGAAGGCGGACAGATCATGTTTGAGGCACAGCTGGGTGCTCTGCGTGACATTGATTTCGGTATTTTCCCGTATACTTCCTCTTCCTCTACCATTGCCGCATATGCGCCCATCGGCGCGGGAATCCCGGCACACCGCCTGGATAAGGTCATTGGTATTATGAAGGCGTACTCCAGTTGCGTCGGAGAGGGACCGTTTACCTGCGAAATGTTCGGAGACGAGGCGGAAGCGCTGCGTCAGGCAGGCGGCGAATACGGAGCCGCAACCGGCAGACCGCGCCGTGTGGGCGGTTTTGACGTGGTTGCCTCCCGTTACGGTGTCAAAATTCAGGGTGCGGATGAGATTGCTCTGACCAAGCTGGATGTGCTGTCTTACCTGGATAAGATTCCTGTCTGCGTTGCCTACGAAATTGACGGTAAGCGGGTGGAAGAATTCCCCGCAGGACCTGCGCTCATGCGTGCAAAGCCGATCTATGAGTATGTGGACGGCTGGCACTGCGATATTTCCAATTGCCGTTCCTTTGATGCACTGCCCGCAGCGGCGTGCGTGTATATTGAGTACCTGGCACAGACAACCGGCGCAAACATCAAGTATGTTTCGGTCGGTGCGGACAGAGACGCTTATTTTGTTCTGTAAAAGTCGTAAAATCCGGAAAAAACCGATGCCCTGTATTTCGATACGGGGCATTTTTGAAAGAGAGAAACTGCAATGCCCATAGAGATACGTACCTGTATTGACTTTTTGCATACGGTCGAGAAACTGAAATGCCGCACACGCCATTCCTTTACCACCAACGGGCGGCAGGAGAGCGTGGCGGATCACACCTGTCGGTTGGCACTGATGGCGTTGCTGTGTGCGGACAATTACCCGGAACTGGATATGAACCGTGTCATCCGCATGTGCCTTGTGCATGATTTGGGTGAGGCGGTGACCGGGGATATTCCGTCGTTTGAGAAAACGGATGCAGATGAGCGGACCGAACGGGAAGCGATTGCGGATTTGCTCGGTGCTCTGCCCGAGCCGACGAGAAGTGACTGGCAGGCATTGTTTGCCGAGATGGAGGCGAGAACCACACCGGAGGCAAAGCTGTGGAAAGCACTGGATAACATGGAAGCGGTGCTCTCGCACAACGAGGCGGATCTTTCAACATGGATTCCGTTGGAATATTCATTGAACCTGACTTACGGGGAGGAGAATGCCGCCTTCTCTCCTTTTACCGCCGCATTGCGGCAGGAACTGCGTGCAGATACGGAAAGAAAGCTGGATGCGGTAAGCAAGCGTGCTGACGCAGACGGATGTTCTGACACTGGAGCAACTTGAAAACCTCATCTTGACAAGCGGAGAATAATCCGCTATAATAAAGACGCTGGAGTTTGTGTATCGAAGGAGGGAGTAGGGTGCGTATTTTGCAGGAGGCGGAGTTTCGGAAGTCGATCAAGGGAATGGAAACGGTGCCCGGCGCGCACTTTTATCTCTTTTTCGGCGATGAGGACTATACCAAACTGGCGGATACCAATGCGGTTGTGCAGGCGGTTTGCCCGGATCCGTCCGTCAGAATGTTCAACGAAACCAGAATGGATGCACTGAACTACACGCCGGAGAAACTGATGGATGCAGTGATGATGCAACCTGTGATGGCAGAGCACAGACTTGTGATCCTGTCCGGGATTTACCTTTCTGCCATGAAGGAGGAGGAGCTGCGCGCGTTGCTCTCAGTGCTTTCGCAACTGCCCGATTACGACTATACGGTTTTTATCCTGTCCGTTCCCGCCGATGGAATGGATCCCGGTGTGATGCCGACTGCTGCTTCGCCGCGCACGGAGCCGCGCCCCTCGGCATTGCTTTCCCGTTTTGCGGAGTACCTGACCCCGGTGCTGTTTGCACGTAATTCGCCGGCGCAGCTGGCATCCTGGGTACAAAGACATTTCCGTAGCGGCGGCGTGCAGGCGTCCCCGGATTTTTGCCGGGAGATGGTGCGCTATTGCGGCAGTGATATGTTCCGTCTTTCGTCTGAAATCCATAAGCTGACCGCCTATGTCCGTGCAGCCGGCAGAGAACAGGCGACGCCTGAAGATCTGCACACGGTTGCGGTGGAGGGCACCGAGTTCGGCGCATTTGATTTTTCCAATGCCGTGATGGCGGGAAATACGGATGCCGCGTTCCGTGTCCTTGAAGAAATGAAGGTGCGCAGAGCGGACCCTGTTGTGGTATTTGGGGAAGTTTCCAGAATCTTTTGCGACGCACTGTCTGTGCGGTTGCTTTCGGACCGGGGGCTTTCCGCAAATGAGATCGCCGCGTCGCTCAAGTGGAAAAATGCGGGACGTGTTGCGGTTGTTCAAAGAAGCACGGTACGCATGCCGACAGAGCGCCTGCTGACTGCCGTGCGGGTTTGTGCAGACGCCGATTTGACGGTAAAAATGGGCGGAAAAGACTACGCTGCCCTGGAACAACTCCTGTGCTCACTGTGATTTCCACGAGTTTTCCACATTCTCCACAGAGTTTTCCACAGTTTCCCACAGGAATTTTCCCCACATTCCCACAGACTTTTCCACATGAGGTGGAAAGCAGAAATATCATTGTTGCACAAAAACATATATCTAAATTTGTGCAAAAGCTCCATATAACCGTTTCCCGTTTTCAAAAACTCTGTCTGCTTTCCCTCTTGTTTTTTGGACAGAAACGGTGTATAATGGTAATTGTGAAAGAAGAAATAAGAAAGCGCACCGGGCAGTCAGGAAGGCTTGCCATGAGATGCGGTGCAGAAGGAGGAATGATGATGACATTTTATGTAAAACTGAATGAGATCAACGATGTGTACAAACTGGTGGAAACACTGCTGGCGTTTAACGGAGAGGTAGATATGACCTCCGGTCGTTACACGGTAGACGGACGTTCCATCCTGGGTATCTTCAGCCTGGATTTGCGTAAGCCGGTCAAAGTTACCCTGCACAAAGGGCAGGGCGAAGATGCCGATAAAGGCATGGACGCGCTGATGGAAAAGCTGAAGCCGTTTTTGTGCGATCCCGAATAATCCCACCCGCCGGTCGTTGAGACCGACAAAAAGCAGACAGATGATGTTCCCGCCGCCGGTGTAACGCCGGTCGGCGGGTTTTTAGTGTCATTGTTTTGTGTCGTCAGGTGGAAGGATCCCGTCTTCGATTTTGTGGTTCTTAAAATAGAAAAGCCGGTCCCTCTTTCCGATTGTCCGCAAAACGCGGCAGGGGTTGCCCACGGCGACCACATTGTCCGGCAGATCGTGCGTGACCACGCTTCCCACGCCGACAACGGTATTGTCGCCGATACAGATGCCGGGCAGAACAATGACGCCTGCCCCAACCAGCAGTTTTTGCCGATATGAACCGGAGCATTGTACTGATATGCCTGCTCACGCAGAACGGGAAGGATCGGATGCCCCGCCGTGGGTTACGTTGGGACCGAACATGGTGTGATCTCAGACGTAAATATGCGTATCATCCACAAGTGTCAGATTGAAGTTTGCGTAGATCTGATTTCCGAAATGCACATGTTTGCCACCCCAATTGGCATGAAAGGGCGGTTCGATGTAGCAGTCGCTGCCGATTTCCGCAAACATTGTGCGCAACAGCTCCTGCCGCCTGTCCTGTTCGGTCGGTCGGGTTGCGTTGAATGTATAGAGCCGATCAAGGCAAAGAAGCTGCTCTGCCGCAATTTCCGGATCGTTTGCAGGTAGAGCTCTTCCGTGTGCATTTTATCCCTCATATTCATTTTTTGTCCTCCTTTTTGCCGTTGGGTGTGATCCCGGCTTTGGGCTCCGTTCCGGCGTTGTCCCCGGTATATCGCATACGTAGATGGTTTGCAAGAAAGAAATATGCGCGAAAAATAAAAAATTTGCGCCAAAGGGGTTGACAAATGAGAAAAACGGAGTATAATAACATGCATAAAGGCAATGGCGTCCGGGAAGAAGGCTTCTCTGACGCCGTTTTTGTATGCCGGAATAAAAAATATGGGGCAAAGGTGTCCTTGCATGGGTGGATTTTCCGCCGCGCAGGGAAACTGCCCCGTATTTTTGTTTGCGGTAATCGGCAAAGAAAAAGAGCAGAAAAAGAGAGGAAAAGGCAATGAATAACACGGTATCGGATTATTTCGGCAGTCTTGTTTTTGATGACAGAGTGATGAAGGCAACCCTTTCGGCAGACATTTACAATTCACTCAAAAAAACCATTGACGAAGGTGCGCGTCTGGACAATGAGGTAGCCAATGCGGTTGCGGTGGCGATGAAGGATTGGGCAGTTGCGCACGGCGCGACACATTTTACCCACTGGTTTCAGCCACTGACCGGCGTTACGGCGGAAAAGCATGACGCGTTTATTACACCGGCGCCGGACGGCAGGGTGATTATGGAATTTTCCGGGAAGGAACTGATCAAGGGTGAGCCGGATGCCTCCTCTTTTCCGTCCGGGGGGTTGCGCGCAACCTTTGAAGCGCGCGGCTATACCGCATGGGACCCCACATCCTATGCATTCATCAAAGACAAATGCCTGTGCATTCCCACTGCTTTCTGCTCTTACGGAGGAGAGGCGCTGGATAAAAAAACACCGCTTCTCCGTTCGATGGAAGCACTGAGCAAGCAGGCAGTGCGGATTCTGCGCCTGTTCGGTAATACGACGGTGAAATGTGTCCGTACAAGCGTCGGACCGGAACAGGAGTATTTTCTGGTGGACCGCGAAATGTACGAAAAGCGCAAGGATCTGATCTATACAGGGCGCACCCTGTTTGGCGCAAAGCCTCCCAAGGGACAGGAATTGGATGATCATTATTTCGGCGTTATCAAACCCCGTGTGGCGGCATATATGGCAGAGCTGAACGAGGAATTGTGGAAGCTGGGGATTCTTGCCAAGACGGAACACAATGAAGTGGCGCCGGCACAGCACGAATTGGCACCGATTTATACGACAACCAATATTGCCACTGACCACAACCAACTCACGATGGAAATCATGCAAAAAGTCGCTCTGAAGCACGGTTTGGTCTGCCTTCTGCACGAAAAGCCCTTTGCGGGGGTCAACGGCAGCGGAAAACATAATAACTGGTCCATGGCAACCGATACCGGTGTCAATCTGCTGACGCCGGGAGAAACACCGTACGAAAATGCACAGTTCCTTCTGTTCCTGTGCGCCGTAATCAAAGCGGTCGATGATTATGCGGACCTGCTTCGATTGTCGGTTGCCACTGCCGGAAACGACCATCGTCTTGGTGCCAACGAGGCGCCGCCTGCGGTTGTTTCTATGTTCCTTGGAGACGAGCTGACCGCAGTTCTGGATGCCATCGAAAAGGATGCCCCCTACAACGCGGCGGAGAAAACCGTTCTGAAGCTGGGTGTGCATGTGTTGCCGCGCTTCCTGCGCGATACGACAGACCGTAACCGTACATCGCCGTTTGCCTTTACCGGCAATAAATTTGAATTCCGGATGTTGGGTTCCTCCAACAGCATTGCCTGTGCCAACATCATGCTGAATGCCGCCGTAGCGGAATCCCTGCGGATTTATGCCGATCGTCTGGAAGGCGCACAGGATTTCGAGTCGGCACTGCATGACCTGATCCGTGAAACCGTCAAGGTCCATAAGCGTATCATTTTCAACGGAAACGGGTATGACGAAGCGTGGATTCGAGAGGCAACCGAGAAGCGCGGATTGCATAACCTGCGTACAACGCCGGACGCACTGCCTGCACTGCTGGAAAAGAAAAACATGGAGATGCTGATTTCCCACAAGGTATATACAGAGGCGGAATTGCGCTCCCGCTACGAGATTACGTTGGAAAATTACTGCAAGACCGTTGAAATTGAAGCGCTGACCATGGTTGACATGGCAAAGAAAGAGATTTTGCCCGCAGTAGTGGCGTATACAAAGGAGCTTGCGGATACCTATATTGCCAAGGCGTCCGTGTTGCCCACGCTTGCCGGAAAGTATGAAAAGGACACCATTGCATCGCTTTCTATGCTGAGCGATGAAATTGATACTGCCGTGACAGACCTGGAAATGGCGGTGACGGCATGCAAGCTGATTGACGATATGATGGAAGCATCTCACATGATCCGGGATGTGATTTTGCAGAAAATGGCGGTTTTGCGGGTTGCCTGCGATCAGGCGGAAACCATGACGGCAGAGAAGTACTGGCCGTTCCCGACCTACGGAAAACTGCTCTTTGGGGTCAAGTAAATGTGCTCGATCATTGGTTATTGCGGCGTTTGTTCCGATTTTCGGGCATTTCTTGCGGGCTTTGATGCAACGGTTTCACGCGGACCGGATGATACAAAAATTGTGGACACGGGCAGAGGGCTTCTGGGTTTTCATCGGTTGGCGATTATGGGATTGACTCCCGAGGGAATGCAGCCCTTTCAGTTGCAGAACAGCTACCTGGTGTGCAACGGTGAAATCTACGGTTTTGAAAAAATAAGGGATCAGCTTCGGGGTCAATACTCCTTCCGGAGCGATTCCGACTGTGAGATTCTTCTCCCCATGTACCGTGTGTACGGAACCCGGATGTTTGAACTTTTGGATGCCGAATTTGCCATGATCTTATATGACGGAGAAAGTGACAGCTATATTGCCGCACGGGACCCAATCGGCATCCGCCCGCTCTATTACGGGACCGACAGCAACGGTGTAACTGTGTTTGCCAGTGAGCCGAAAAATCTGGTGGGAATTTGCAGTCATATTCTGCCGTTCCCGCCGGGGCATTACTGGAAGGACGGAACGTTTCACTGTTATTGCGATATTGCCTATGTGGAAAAGGTTTGCATGGATGATATCGAAACCGTGTGCGGAAATATACGCGAAAAACTGATTGACGGTGTGGAAAAACGGTTGGTTGCAGATGCGAAAGTCGGGTTTTTGCTTTCGGGTGGATTGGACTCTTCTCTGGTGTGCGCCATCGCCGCGCGGCGTTCGGAAAGGCCGATCAGAACATTTGCCATCGGAATGCAGAAGGATGCGATTGATCTGAAATATGCCCGCCGTGTGGCGGAGTGGATTGGCAGTGACCACACCGAGGTGATGATGACAAGGGAAGAGGTGCTGGATTCTCTGGAACAGGTCGTTGCGCTTTTGGGAACCTATGACATTACCACAATCCGCGCCAGCATGGGAATGTACCTGCTTTGCCGGTGGATTCATCGGAACACGGATATCCGCGTGCTTCTGACAGGTGAAATTTCAGACGAACTGTTCGGGTATAAATATACCGATTTTGCTCCGGACGCCGCCGCATTTCAGGCAGAATCCGTTAAACGGATCAGAGAACTGCATATGTACGATGTCCTGCGGGCGGATCGCTGTATTTCGGTCAATTCTCTGGAAGCGAGGGTACCGTTCGGGGATCTGGATTTTGTCCGCTACGTGATGTGTGTCGATCCGGAGAAAAAGCGTAACCGTTACGGAATGGGAAAATATCTGTTGCGGCATGCGTTTGACCGGGAGGATTATTTACCGCAGGAGATTCTGTGGCGGGAAAAGGCGGCATTCTCCGATGCGGTGGGGCATTCTATGGTAGATGACCTCAAAGCGTATGCCGAAACCCTCTACACACAGGAGGAATATGAGGAAAAGCGTCGCCGTTATCCGCATGCAATGCCGTTTACCAAAGAGTCCCTTTTGTATAGGGAACTGTTTGAAAAATACTACCCCGGTCAGTCCGATATGATTGCCGGCTTTTGGATGCCGAACCGTTCATTTGCCGGTTGTGATGTGGATGACCCTTCCGCCCGCGTTCTTTCCAATTACGGTAAGAGCGGGGTGTGAATTGATTTGTGCTCTTTTGCGTATGCCCACGCCCGGTTGCTCTTTTCCCGGGCGGGGGCTCTGTTCTTTTTTGTCGGAGGTTGTCGTTTCTGCATATAATGGGGATGGAGGTCGCGCATGATTGCGGCTTCCTGAAAAACGAAAGGAGAAGAGAGATGGCAACCTTTTACAATCAGGCAACACTGTCCTATAACGGGATCAGTACCACATCCAATATTGCCACCGGGGAACTGGTGGATATTCTTTCCGTCACCAAAACACCGCTGCTGCAGGTCTATACGCAGGGCGGGAGCGTGGTTTATGCGATCAGCCTGGTGAATTCCGGCACAGCGCCGCTGACCGGGTTGACCGTTACGGATAACCTTGGCGCGTATACAATCGGCGCAGGAACGGCAGTTCCGTTAACCTACCGGGACGGGTCTGTGCAGTACTATGTCAACGGTATTTTGCAGGCGGCACCCACCCTCGGGTCTACGTCACCCCTGACATTGAACGGTATCAGCGTTCCTGCCAACGGGAATGCTATTTTGCTTTATGAAACACTGGTGAACCAGTACGCACCGCTTGCCGACGGTGCGCAGATCGAAAATACCGTTACCGTCAGCGGCGGCGGAATCAATACGCCCGTGACGGCGGAGGCGACGGTTCGCGTCGATACGGAGCCGTTGCTTGGAATCACAAAATCGCTTTCCCCCGCGACCGTCAGCGAAAACGGACAGATCACTTATACCTTTTTGATTGAAAACCGCGGAAACACGGCGGCGGATGCGTCGGATCAGGTCAGCGTGGCAGATACCTTTTTGCCGGTTCTGAAATCGATTGCGGTCACTTTCAACGGCGCGGTCTGGACCGCAGGCACACAGTACAATTATGACAGTACGACCGGTGTATTTGTCAGTGTTCCGGGGCAGATTACCGTTCCTGCCGCCACCTATGCGCAGAATTCGACCACCGGTGAGTGGGTTGTAACCCCAGGCACCAGCACATTGACGATTACCGGTACCATCTGAACCACGCACTTGTTTTCTGACCGGTAAATAAGAGCGGAGCCGTACAGCTCTGAAAAGAATTGTACGATCCCCTCGGAAATCGGTTGCAAGAAAGGCAGATTTGTGGTATAATAGCAATGATTGGGCGCTTGTACAAGGATACGTGCCGACCAGGTGCGCGGAGGCCTTTTGTACACGCCGTAAAAAAGAAACCGGATGTATGAAAAGTAAGGGTGCCGGGAAAGGAACAAAATATGCTGGAATTGATTAGAGTTGCTGCTGCGGTTCCTGCCGTTACGGTGGGAAATGTCCGTGAAAACGTCGGGCAGATCATTGCCAAAGCAGAAGAGGCAGACAAAAAACAGGTACAATTGACTGTGTTTCCGGAATTGGCATTGACCGGATACACTTGCGCGGATCTGTTCTTTCAGAAGACACTTTTGGAGGAGACCCTGCAGGGATTGCGGCAGTTGCTCCTGGCAAGCAGAAACCTGCGGACGGTTCTGGCGGTCGGTTTGCCGCTTGCCGTTGAGGGAAAGCTGTATAACTGTGCCGCGATTTTGCAGGGCGGGAGACTTTATGGAGTGGTTCCGAAAACGTATATTCCGAATTACAACGAGTTTTACGAGGCGCGTTGGTTTACGTCCGGGACGGAATTGCCCTGTACGGAGTTGTCCGTTGCCCGGATGCAGCTGGAAGAGATACAGGCAGAACCGGTACCGATCGGACGGGATCTGATTTTTGACACCGGTATTTTCCGGTTTTCCGCTGAAATCTGTGAGGATCTGTGGGCAACCGTACCGCAGAGCAGCTTGCTTGCATTGCACGGGGCAGAGGTGCTTGTGAATCTTTCTGCAAGCAATGAAACGATCGGTAAACGCCGTTATCGCCGCAACATGGTTCAACAGCAGTCTGCCGCGCAAATGAGCGCGTATGTGTACGTTTCCGCGGGATGCACGGAGTCTACCACCGACCTGATCTTTTCGGGTCACAGCATGGTCAGCGAGGGGGGCAGGGTGCTCACCGAAAATGCAAAGAATATTGACGGGGACTATCTGCTCTGCAGTGATATTGATTTGGGCAGAATTCGCGCCAATCGTCTCAAGGTCAAGACCTATGCGCAGAGTACAGCCGTTTTCTCCGGGGTATTGCCCTGCAGAACCGTGTGTGTGCCATGTGCACCCTCTCCGGAGGACCTGGCATTTTACCGTGTCAATAAGCTACCTTTCGTGCCGAGTGAGAGGCGCGACCGTGCCGAGCGGTGCATGAGCATTTTTGAAATGCAGGTGATGGGGCTTAAAAAGCGGATGGACATTACCCACGCGCGCCCTGTTATCGGTATTTCCGGCGGATTGGATTCAACGCTTGCCCTGCTGGTCAGTGCCGAGGCGGCCCGTCGTGCGGGGAGACCGTTGACCGACGTGGTCGGGATTACCATGCCGTGCTTTGGCACCACTGACCGCACCTATCGCAACGCATGGGAATTGATGCGCAGTCTCGGCATTACCGCGGTGGAAATTCCGATCGCGGGAGCGGTTGAGAAGCATTTTGCCGATATCGGTCAGGACAGGTATCAGTATGATCTTACCTTTGAAAATGCCCAGGCACGTGAGCGCACACAGGTGCTGATGGATTATGCCGGAAAAATCGGCGGACTGGTAGTGGGAACCGGGGACCTGAGTGAATTGGCGCTTGGATGGTGCACGTACAATGCCGATCATATGAGTATGTATGGGGTCAATGCCGGTGTGCCCAAAACGCTGGTGCGTTGGATGATCGACAGTATTATGCAGAATGATATTTTCCAAAACAGCAGTGCCGTCCTGCGGGACATTCTGGATACGCCGATCAGCCCGGAGTTGTTGCCTCCCGACGAAAAGGGGGAGATCGCACAGCAGACCGAGGAAATTGTCGGACCCTACGCATTGCACGATTTCTTCCTTTACTACACGGTTCGTTTCGGCTTCACACCGGAAAAAGTGTACGCGTTGGCGACCCGCGCTTTCACGGATGATTTTGACGGGGCAACGGTGAAAAAGTGGCTGCTGAATTTTTACCGCCGTTTCTTTACGCAACAGTTCAAGCGCAGCTGCCTGCCGGACGGCGTTAAAATCGGATCGATCTGCCTCTCTCCCCGCGGCGATTGGCGCATGCCCAGTGATGCTTCTGCCGCTCTCTGGATTGCCCGTGCCGAACAGCTATAATGATGAAATGAATATATGTGGGCTGCGTCGGCACAGTGTGCCTGATACAGCCCTTTTTGCTGGGTCGTGATTCTTGCAGTTTCGTAGCCGGGGCAGAGCACTTTGATTTCCCAAATTCCGAATGTGTGAACGTATGCCCAGATTTTTCCTGTCCGTGCAGAGGCGTTTGCATGGATAAAACATCCCGCGCACACAAATAATAGCAGTGTGTTCAAAAGACCTGCGAAAGAGACGAAAACAGCTTCGGTTTGCAGAAGAATACGGAAACGTACTGCACAGTCGCATCCATGCGGCGAGGAGCGGACGTCGGCGAGCAGGAGGGAAGAAGGAGAATGAAATATGAAGGCTACAGGAATTGTCAGAAGAATCGACGAACTCGGACGAATTGTGATTCCCAAGGAGATTCGTCGCACCATGCGTATTCGCGAGGGCGACCCGCTTGAGATTTTCACCGATCGCGAGGGCGAAGTCATTTTCAAAAAATATTCCCCGATCGGGGAGCTTGCGGGATTTGCGGCACAGTATGCCGAAACCTTGCACAAAACCGGCGGAATGGCTGTGGTGATCTGTGATCGCGACGCCGTAATCGCCTGCGCGGGTGTATCCAAAAAAGAGTATAACGACAAATCCCTTTCGGAAGAATTGGAGAGAATTATTGAAAACCGTTCTCTCTATGTGTATCATAACGGTGACGCGGCTGTTCCGGTTGTACCGGACGGCAACAGCCATTATGTCAGCTGTGCCATGCCGATAGTCAGTGAGGGTGATATCATCGGCTGTGTGGTTTCCCTGCGTGCGACAGACGGAAACGCTCCGGCAATCGGCGGGGATGTGGAAAGCAAGTTGATTCAGACTGCTGCAAGTTTTCTCGGCAGACAGCTTGAAGGCTGAGTTTGCACAGTGTTCGGACAATACAGGGCGGCGGGAGCATGGACTTCCGCCTCCTTTTTTGGGATCATAGATCGTTTGTGCAGACTTTTGCCATATTGCACAATAAAAAAGCTGTATTCCCGTGCGAAAATACAATTGACGGAGCGTGCTTTTTTGTGGTATACTAAAAATGCCGTTTTTTGGCAAAAATGTGAAGATTCAAGGAGAGCTTCTTATGAGAAGAGTTATGGCATTTTTAATCGCCCTTCTTTTGCTTGCACCCTTTATGATCCCTGTGTTGGGGCTTGTACCAGGGGATACAGGGGAACGGTATGTCTATTACGAGGATTCGTTTGACGATTATGCCGAGGGAGACAATGCTGCTTCAACTCCGATGAGCAGGCGCTTTCGCCTGGATGCGCAGGCAATCGGGGACGGCAGTATCAAAATCAATAAAGATGCGAGCGGAAATCTGTATCTGAACTCCCGCGTATTTACGCAGGTTTATACGGAGAAGGAGATTCCGGACGGATATACTTTTTCTGCCGATGTGCTGGAAATGCAGGGGGACTACCAAGCGGGTATTTTTTTGCGTGGAATTCCGATGGGAACGGCATTTTATGAAACCGACCAGGACCCGGAGCATTCAAATTCCATCGGATACAGCGGTGTCTTTTTGTACGGTTACAAAGACCGGTTCTGCGTGAACGTCAAAACTTACGATGCCAAACGGAGCTCTAAGGTGCGCAACAATGTTTTCTCTTTTGATCTGCCCAAGGGAGCAACGTTTGACAATAAAACCTACACCAACGTGCGCGTTGAGGACGACGGCAAGGAAATGGAGATTTACGTTGCCGATACCCTGATTTGCCGTTTGGAGATGTCCGATCCCTCCTCGGTGCGGGAGAAGGTCAATTGTTTCAAGAGCATTAAGGTATACGATGCGAACAAGAAAGAGCTTGCAGCACTGACCGATACACTGGTGCGCGGGGATGGCAAATCGGTAATCGGTTGGGCAACCCGTGTTGCAGTACTTGCATTGGATAACCTGTATATTGCGACCTATAAGGAATTTTTGCCGGAGGACGACGGGGAGGAGATCACCACCGCTCCGGAGGTGATTCCCGATAAGCCGTTGGATGATGACAGTACGACTTCTTACGAAACGGACGAAGATCTGGTTGCAGATGGTGCGGGTGCCGTCCGGTTGCCTGCTACTTCCATCACACACAGCGATCGGAAGTACAACTGGCTGCATGCGGATCAGAAAATCTATACTTATGATTTTTCGACGGAGGATTTGCAGGCTTATGCAGATGACCCGAACCTTGCCACGGCAAGTTTGCGGACCAATATGATTTTTGCAAACGGTGTGCTGTCCTGTAAAGCGAAAAAGACATTTTCCTTCGGATCATCCATGTTTTTGGGCGATGATTACGGACTGTACGGCGGAACGCTTTCCTTTGATCTGAAGCTGACTGACGGTTATCTGGCGGCGGGAGTCCGCTTGTCCAAACAGGCTGCAAAGACCGTCCATCGCGGGATTTGGTTCCGCATTGAGAAGGACTGCGTGGTGATCAAGGAGCCGGAAACCAATATTGCAGTGCGTGTGCCGTTGGAATCGACCGACAAGGTGCGTAACTTCCGGATTGAGGATCGTGTGGAATGCATTGTGTTGTTCTGTGACGACAAGGAGCTGGTGCAGGTGGAGTACGGCAGTGACGGCGCGCTGAAATTCCGCACGCCGGACCGTGTGCTTTGGGCAAAGGCGGACAGCTCGCGCGTGCAGTCCTCCGGTTACTTTACCCTGTTTGCGAACAGCCTTGAGGGATATGTGGACAATCTCTCCTTCACGCATACGGAAGTAACGGTAGATATGAAGAATATGGATACCCGGACCATTGACTTTTCTTCCTGGATTGCCACCGATGACCGTGGCAGAACGACGCCTACCGCAGAAACGACAGGCGGTGTCAAATCAAAGAAGCAGGTTGGGTTGTTCTACTTTGTTGCACATACCGGCGACGATTCGCAGATTCCGAAGGATATTACCGCCAAGTATCTGGAGGTCGGTTCCAGAAAGCTGACCGCTTATTTGCAGGACCCGTCCACCACAGGCGGATTTTACTGGGCTGAGCCGTATTTTGGCTATTACCGCAATACGGATTCCTGGGTACAGCGCAAACATGCGCTGATGCTGGAGGCAGCGGGTGTGGATTTCATTTTTGTGGATCTGACCAACGGTGCTACTTACCCGGACGGTTTGTTCAGTTTGTTTGATACCTGGCTGGAAATGCGGAAAGAGGGAATTATGACTCCGCAGATCTGTCTGTTTGCGCATGACAGTATCAATGCGGATCTGTCACAGTTGCGCGGCTCCGTTCTGTCGGATGAGAATATGAAAAAGTACGATGAGCTGTTCTACCGGTATGAGGGGAAGCCGCTCTTTATGGGGAACTATTCCAAGGCATCCCCTGAGCAGCAGTCCTTCCTTGACACTTATTTTACGGTGCGTGACTGCTGGGCATGGCAGGATGCGGACGGTATGTGGAACTGGCTGCAGGAGTATAAAATCAACGATGATGGCAGTGTGAGCTATGTGAACGGCGGACCTGGCAGAAATGCGGACGGAAAGTTTGAAGAACTTGCGCTTTGTATCGGGCATCATCCCACTACCAACAAGGGACGCAGCTATGTCAATACGGTTGCACCCACTGTTTCCGGTGCCTACGGATTTTCTTTGGATTCCGGTGCGGGTGCAGGATTTGCCGGACAGTTTGAAGCGATCCAAAAGTTGGATCCCGATCTGATTCTGATCACCGGCTGGAATGAATGGGTTGCCGGGCTGAATCATGATGTGTCGGGCAGAAATAAATTTGCAGGGACTCCCACGACCGGTTTCTACATGGTTGACCAGTTCAATACGGAGTATTCCCGTGATGCGGAGCCGATGCGCCTGCGTCAGGGAGAAGAGGTCGGATTCGGAGACAACTACTACTACCAGATGGCGTCGATTATCCGCACGTTCAAGGGTCAGGACACCATGCCCACGGCTTCCGGGCAGGGAACCGTCAAGTTGGGTGACATCGGCGCGTGGAGCAATGTCGGACCGGAGTACCGCGATTATATTGGAGATGCAAATCTGCGCTCGGTTGCCGGCATGTACGCAGGGTATACCTATGTTGACAATACCGCACGGAACGATTTTTCCTATGCAAAGGTTTCCCAGGATAGCGACTATCTTTACTTCATGGTGGAATGTGCGAACAATATCGAGATTGATGACGGTGCCAACTGGATGAATCTGTTCATCAATATTGATAACGATGCCACCACCGGTTGGGAAGGTTATGATTTCGTGCTTAACCGCAGGCGTGACAGCCATTATGTATCCATCGAATCCCTTGCAGACGGTTGGAGGGGAGAAGATGTGGGACAGGCGCTGTATACGCTGGAGGGGAAGACCATGGTTATCCGTGTTTCCAAGCGCGTATTGGGAGTGAAGGGCGACGTGGAGAAGATGCTGTTCAAATGGGCGGATAATTCCACACTGACCGGAAATGTGATGGAATTCATGGATCGCGGCGATACCGCTCCCAATGACAGATATGCTTACCAGTATATCGGCAGTGCGGGAAATACAACCACGATTGACTACGTGATGGAAGATGCGAACGGAAAGCTGTATGCCCTCAGGGATGAATGGGCGGCACTCGGTAAACTCAAGAGCAACCATACTGGCGATGAGACCGAGACAACCGTTCCCGCAGAGGTTACGACTAACGGAGATTTGACGGACGATGCGGTTACAACCGATGCTGCAACTACGGATCAGACGGGAAAGAAAGGATGCGGCTCCGTTCTCACAGTAGCGGCGGCGATGCCCGTGCTGATTGCATTCGGTGTTTGCATGCTCCGGAAAAATAAGCGCGAATCGGAATAAAAGAACATAGAAAAGCCGACGGTCGAGCCGGGAAAAGGGGCGGATGTCCTGATTTCCCGGCTTCTGCCGTCGGCATCGTTATTTTCGAACGGGGTATCTTTTATGGGCACCGGCAAAGGATGCCCAAACGACACCTATCCGGATGTATGGAAAGGGATTTCGCCGTGGTTCAAATTCGTCAAATAATATCCTTCATTTCCGTTTACTGTAAAGCCTTTTTGCCTGTCCCTCTTGTCAGTCGGACTCCTTTTGTGATATAATGAACCCGGAAGGTACGCAACGTGTCACGACACGGGCGTGCGGAAACGGAAAAAGGAATGGTCATGGGAATGAAATATGCATTGACAAATGCGGTCCTGCTGGACGGCAGCCGCGACATGAAGCCGCAGACGGGCATGTCGGTTTTGGTGGACGGAGAGAAAATTGCGGATATTGTGCCGGACAATCGGATTCCAGCGGCATATGAGAGACGGGATTTGGGCGGCAGGTATCTGATACCGGGGCTGATCAATATGCACGTACACCTTGCGGGGAGCGGCAAGCCGCAAAAGAAACAGCGGGATAACGAAAAATTGGTGTCGACCATCATGGGCTCGGCGCTGACACGGGCGGTTGCCTACAAGATGGTTTGCGGTTTTGCACACGATGCACTGATGAGCGGGGTCACAACCATCCGCACGGTTGGCGGACTTGGGGATTTTGACACCCGCCTGCGTGATGAAATTGCCGCAGGAACGCGCGTCGGTCCGCGTATTCTGGCGGCGAACCGGGGAATTTCCGTTCCCGGCGGACATATGGCAGGTTCTGTCACAATTGCGGCGCACAATACCGAGGAAGCGATTGCGCATTTGCACGCCTCCGCGAAAGAGAAGGTGGATCTGATCAAATTGATGATCACCGGCGGCGTGATGGATGCCAAAGAAAAGGGAGTTCCGGGGGAGTTGAAAATGGCACCGGAGACGGTTCGGGCGGTCTGTGAGGAAGCGCACCGCATGGGATACCGTGTTGCGGCGCATGTTGAGTCGCCGGAGGGGGTGCGGGTTGCGTTGGAAAACGGTGTGGATTCCATCGAGCACGGCGCAAAGCCGGACGCGCAGATTCTTGCTTTGTTCAGGGAAAAGGGAGCGTTCCTGTGCACGACGATTTCGCCGGCGTTGCCGTATGCGCTGTTTGACCGTTCCGTGACCCATGCCACCGAGGTGGAGCAGTATAACGGCAACGTTGTTTTCGAGGGAATCATTGCATGCGCAAAAGCAGCTCTGGAAAATGATATTCCGGTTGTGTTGGGAAACGATGTGGGATGTCCATGGATTACACAGTACGATTTCTGGCGTGAATTGGTTTACTTCCACAAGTATGTCGGCGTGACAAATGCGTTTGCGCTGTATACCGCAACGCTGCGCAGTGCGCAGATGGCGGGCATCGGTGATGTTACCGGGTCTATTACCCCCGGAAAAGCGGCGGATATGATCGTTACGGCGGGAAATCCGCTGGAGGATCTGTGCGCACTGCGCCACGTTGATACAGTGATCGCGCGGGGGCGTATGACGGTTCATCCGACTTTTCACCGCAGAAAACAGGTGGAAGCGGAATTGGACCGATTCCTTTGAAAGGCGAAAAGCCATATCCGGCAGAAAAAGGGAATGTGAAAAAGTCCCGGACAAAAAGCATCCGAGAGTTGAAAGACTTTCGGATGCTTTTTGTCAGTTGAAAGGAAAAACGGCTGTCATCTTTCTTCAATAACACTGGGGTGTGCTTTCACCACCTTGTGAGCCACATCCGGTGTCTGCCGGCTCTGCTGCCGGGAACAATGCTGCTCCCGGCTTGTTATACATTTTTATCGCAGTTGACCGTTGTCCCGGTATGCACCTGCTTCATCATTTCGTCTATGGAAATGCCGATCAGGTCGGAAATGGCAGGGAGCAGAAAGATGTCGGGATAGCAAAGCTCCCGTTCCCATTTGGATACAGCCTGCGTGCTGACCCCGAGGAGCTCTCCGAATTCGCCCTGCGTAAGCCGGTGCTTCCTGCGGTAATTCAGGATATATTCGCCGATTCGGATTCTGTTCTTCATTTTACCCGTTTATATGTTTCGTGATGCCGCGTCATCATACCAAACGCAATCATTTCCCGCCGAATCGTACAATAATCCTCGTGATAGCGCTGAATGATCTCGTTTACCTCCTTTTCCGCATACGTTCGGTCCGGCTCGAACTGTTTTAAGATTTCCGACAGTACAATTTCGCGTTTCTTCCGTTGCGTGGGAATCTGCGTCAATCTGCCGTATTTGAAGAAGTTCGACAGGACTGCTTTTCTGTACTTTTCTTCGGCGTCAACGTTCTTTTCGTCTTTTATGAACGCAAAAAGCGGTTTGTCGAATATTTCGCGATTCAGGGAATAGATGATATAAAATTGTGAACGGGAACAGTTGACCATGCCCGCTGCTTCCATTTTTTTGAGATGGTAGCAGATGGTAGCCGGCGTAAGGGAGAGCTCGCAAGCGATCTTTTCGACATAGGAATCTTCCTTGAGAAGAATATTCAGTATTTCAAGCCGCGTTTCGTCCGCAAGGAGCTTTAACGGTTCAAGTTTTTCTTTCACTTCATCACTTCCTTTTCTCTCACGCTTTGCCGTCAAAAGCAAAGACGAACAATTCGTTTTGCACTCTGAAATCCCGCCACAGATTCAGAATGTCTTCCAATACTTCTTTCTTGATTCTTGCCTTGAAAATTTTTTGCGGATCGCCGTCCTTTTCTGCTTGCTTAAGGTCGGTATGGTAAAGATCATAAAAGTTGACCCGCATAAATACTTCGGGGTAAAGTGAAATTGCCATGATTTCTTTTTGATCCTCGGGCAATGTGCGATAACAGTCCGCTATCTCTGGGAACTGCCCGATTAAATTCTGAAATCTTTTGCTCATGAGTGCGATTGCCTGCTCCGTTCCGGAGAGAAGCCCCGCACTGATTGCGGCATGATAAATGCCGGCTTTTAACTGCAAGGCTCCCCGCTCGGTGGGATGACTTTTGTCTACCGATGCTGCGTCTGCTTGGCAAGCCGCATACTTTTCTTTTGTAATCGTCAAGAAACCGTTCAATATCTCCTGCTTGTTCATATATAGAATATCCACCTTTCTGTTGTTGCCGGTTATACTGATATTATACGCATCTAATCACTTGTTGTCAATACTATTTTGATAGATTTCTAATCAATTGAACCGATGGTTGAAAAAATAATGGTGGATGGTCTTCATTCGGTCTGCGACATCACCGGATCTGGTATCCCGGCAAAGAAAGCCCCGGAGAAATTCCGTTCGGAACTCTCCGGGGTAAAAGTTATGATTGGGAAAAACGCAACAGATCGCTGTCTCTCAGTTTGCGGCATCTACAATTGCCTTGAACTTTGCGGCAACGAGGGAAGCGCCGCCGATCAGACCGCCGTCAACATTCTCTTTGGCGAGAAGCTCTGCGGCATTCTTCTCATTCATGGAGCCACCGTACTGGATGGTCGTGGATTCGGCAACCTCTTCGCCGTAGATTTCGGCAAGTGCCGCGCGAATCTGTCCGCAGGTTTCGTCAGCCTGTTCCGGTGTAGCGGTCAAGCCGGTGCCGATTGCCCAGACGGGCTCATATGCGATGATGACATTCTTCATATCCTCTGCACTGACGCCCTCCAGATCCAGCTTGGTCTGCATGGACACAACCTCGCGGGTGATGCCGGACAGGCGCTGTTCCTTGACTTCGCCCAGGCAGAGAATGACCTTCATGCCCGCAGCAAGCGCTGCCTTGACGCGCTGATTGACGGTTGCGTCGGTCTCGCCGAAATACTGTCTGCGCTCCGAGTGACCGATGATGACGTACTTGACGCCGCATTCGGTCAGCATACGTGCACTGACCTCGCCGGTGTATGCACCGTGGTCGGCAAAGTGGACATTTTCCGCACCGATGTGAATGTTGGATCCTTCAGCTGCCTTCTGTGCTGCTGCAATGGTGACGTAGGGGGCGCAGAAGACGATATCACAGGCGTCCTTGCCCGCGACAAGGGGTTTGACCTCATTGATGAATGCGGTTGCTTCAGCGGGTGTAAAGTTCATCTTCCAGTTACCCGCAATAACGGTTCTTCTTTTTTCGGGTTTCATACTCTTTATCCTTCTTTCGTTGACAGTCGTTCAGGCGTCCTGCAGGCAGGCAATGCCGGGCAATTCCTTGCCCTCCAGGAATTCCAGCGAAGCGCCGCCGCCGGTGGAGATGTGTGTGATCCGGTCAGCAAAGCCGAGCTGTTCGCAGGCTGCCGCGGAGTCGCCGCCGCCGACGATGGTGATGGCATCCGAGTCAGCCAGCGCCTGTGCAACGGCAATGGTACCCTTGGCAAGCGTCGGGTTTTCAAACACGCCCATCGGGCCGTTCCAGACGACGGTTTTTGCATTCTTGACTGCATCTGCATACAGTGCCATGGTCTTGGGACCGATGTCCAGACCCTCCACATCTGCGGGGATCTTGTCGGAGTCCACAACGCTGACCTCGATCGGTGCATCGATCGGGTTGGGGAAGCCTGCGGCAACCGTGGTGTCGATGGGCAGGAGCAGCTTGACGCCCTTTTCCTCTGCCTTCTTCATCATTTCCGCACAGTATTCGATCTTCTCACTGTCAAGCAGGGACTTGCCGACGCCGTAGCCCTTTGCGGCAAGGAAGGTGTATGCCATACCGCCGCCGATAATCAGGGTGTCGACCTTGCCGAGCAGGTTGTTGATAACATTCAGTTTGTCGGAAACCTTTGCGCCGCCGAGAATGGCAACGAAGGGACGTTCCGGATCCGCCAGAGCCTTGCCCATGATCGAGATTTCTTTTTCGATCAGGAAGCCGCAGACGGCGGGCATTCCGGTGTACTGTGTTACGCCGGCAGTGGAAGCATGTGCGCGGTGCGCAGTGCCGAATGCGTCATTGACAAAAATGTCCGCAAATGCAGCGAGCTTGCGGGAGAATTCCTCGCCGTTCTTTTCCTCGTCTGCGGTGAAACGGGTGTTCTCCAGAAGAACGATGTCGCCGGGCTTCATTGCGGCAACCTTTTCCTGTGCGTCAGGACCGACGGTATCCGCTGCAAAGACCACACCGCCGCCGAGCAGCTCGTTGAGCTTGTCGGCAACAACGGCAAGGGAGCACTTCTTCAGATCCTTCTTTGCCTTTTCCAGTGCGGCAGCGGTTGCAGCCTCCTGCTCTTCTGCCGGCAGAGCGGCGATTGCGGCGGTTTCTTTCTTGTTCAGTTTGATTTTGGCATCGAAAACATTGTGGGGTTTGCCCATGTGCGAGCAAAGGATGACCATTGCGCCTGCGTCACGCAGGAACTTGATGGTAGGAAGCGCTTCGACAATCCGCTTGTCGGAGGTGATTACGCCGTCCTTCACCGGTACGTTGAAGTCGCACCGTACCAGACATTTTTTTCCGGCAACGTCAATGTCCCGGACCGTCTTTTTGTTGTACGTCATTTTTTTATCCACCTTTCAGGCAAATTTTTACATATACATTATAGCACACTCCCCTATCCTTGTCAATCATTTTCCCGAAAGAAAATCGTCTGATATCCGGTATCGGATGGCGGTTCTTGCCTGCTGTGAGATTCGGAAACATTGTGCTTGCATTTTCTCGGGAACTCTGTTATAATAGCAGAGAAGAAATGAAACGAAAGAGAGATGGAATCATGGCGGTCGAAGAGGAGTGGAGCAGAACGGCGTTGGTCTTGGGGGAAGAAGGATTGGAACGGCTGCACCGGGCAAGGGTTGCGGTTTTCGGCGTCGGCGGCGTCGGCGGATATGTTTGTGAGGCACTTGCCAGGGCAGGTGTCGGTGCGCTGGATCTCTTTGACCGCGACGTAGTGAGCCTTTCCAATATCAATCGGCAGGTGATCGCGCTGCACTCCACCGTGGGGCAGTACAAAACCGATGTGATGGCGGCGCGTATCCGGGACATCAACCCGGCGTGCCGTGTGCAAACGCATGCGGTGTTTTATCTGCCGCAAACTGCGGATGCCTTTGATCTTTCCTTCTACACTTATATCGCGGATGCCGTTGACACGGTTGTTGCCAAAGCGGAGCTGGCGGTGCGTGCGCAGGCAGCCGGTGTTCCTTTGATTTCGGCGATGGGGGCGGGGAATAAGACCGACCCGTCCCGCTTCCGGGTTTCCGATATTTCCAAAACAGAGGTTTGCCCGCTTGCCAAGGTCATGCGTCGCGTTTTGCGGGAGCGCGGTGTCCGGCATCTGAAGGTCGTCTGGTCGGATGAGGCGCCGCGTTTGTCAACGGCGGAGCGCGATCCGGAAAGCGGGAAAGTCCCCCCCGGAAGCCTTTCTTTTGTTCCGCCGGTGGTGGGATTGCTGATGGCGGGGGAAATTGTGCGCGGCATTGTTGCCGACGGGGCACTGCGCACGGAGAACGAGGAGGAAAAAGGCGAATGAAACAGGTACAGATCTATACGGACGGCGCCTGCCGCGGCAATCCCGGTCGCGGCGGATGGGGGGCAATTCTGGTGTATGCCGGTCAGGAAAAAGAACTTTGCGGCGGCGAACGGATGACAACCAACAACCGGATGGAACTGACCGCAGTAATCCGTGCATTGTCGGCGCTCCGCGAACCGTGCGAGGTTACTCTGACGACCGATTCCCGATACGTTGTAGACGGTATTACAAAAGGATGGGCAAAATCCTGGCGTGCGCGTGGCTGGATCAAGTCGGATAAATCTCCCGCGCTCAATTCCGATCTGTGGGGAACCCTTCTGGAGCTGTTGGAACGCCATCAGGTCACGTTTGTCTGGGTACGGGGACATAACGGACACCCTTATAACGAGCGTTGCGACGCGCTTGCCACAGCATTCGCGGATTCCCTGGCCTGATGCCCGGTTCCGGCACAAGGAGAACCGTATAAGTGCAAAGAAAAACCGCAGGTATCTTTACAGACGCCTGCGGTTTACTGCTATGTTTTAGCCTGCTTTTTCCGATTGCCGCCGAACAGTTTACGTACGAGCGGAGAGAGAAATTTCGGACAGCGGATGACTCGGATTTTCATGTAACATCCCCCCTTCATGTGTCAGTGTATGCGGGCAAAGGGGAAAATGTTGCGGGAATCAGTTCTCGGGGACGGAAAATTGCCGGATGCGGCGATTTAACTCTGCCTGCAGGGTCTGATCGTCCGCAACCTTTTGCATGGGGTAGATTGTGCCCGCCTCATCGGGAACAAAAACGGTTGCATCCGGAAGATCGGGAATTTCCGCATAAAATTCCAGCCTGCCGGGCGGGTCAAGCCGATAGAGCGCGCCTTCACCCATGACGGCGAACTGCACCGCGGTCAGGTCAAAGCTGGAGTTGTTGCAGACACCTGCGGTATACATTTCATAGGATTTGTAAATGGGGTTTTTCTGCATCTGCGGGGTTTCGCAAATGCCGTCGAACCCGGTGCGGAAGGTGTATCCGACGTTGAAGTGAGACAGGTAAATCGGGGCTTGCCAGCCGTCAAAAACATGTTTCGCCGCGACATAGTCGCAGATGATATTGCACTCGCGTCCGCGGGGGAGAAGTGCCGCCATGGAAACCATAGCGTATATCTTCTGCCGGACCAATTCCGCACCGGACAGGGGACTGTACGCATCCGGACCGGAAGCAAGCAATGCGGCAAGACAGTTGAACATGCCGATGGAGATTACGGTTACGGAATGATCTGCGGCATCTGCAAGCAGACTCCGGTAAAAGGATACCGGATTTTCCGATGTGAGTGTTCCGGTGCGATATGCGTCAGAGAAATGCTCGGCAACGAAGGTGTTGTACTTGTGGCAGGAGGCGTCGTCCATAAAACCGGGTTTGTCCCATTGCGCAATGCGTTCAATCGGATAGTTGCAGAAACGTGCCACGGCATCTATGGTACCGGTCCCGGCATTGTTGGAGGTGCAGTTGCACACACCCAGAATCGGAAAGCCGTATTCCTTGGCATATGAAATCAGGACGGCAAGTGCGCCTACATCGTCACAGTCGGGACCGATGTCCGTATCCAGAATGACCGGTCCGGGGCGTTCGCACAAAGGGATGTATCTTCTTTGTTCCATAGTATACTCCTTTTCTTAACCATTGGTTGATTATTTAATCTGAATGAATCCGATTTTGCGCTGTACTTTGGCAAGCGTGCGGTTCGCGACTGCATTTGCCTCTGCGGCGCCCTTTTTCATTTGTGCCTCCAGCGCCGCCTTGTCGCTCATGAAAGCCTTGAAGCGCTCCTGCACCGGTGCCAGACCGTCTGCGCAGACCTCGCCGACTGCAAGTTTGAAATCACCGTAGCCGCGTCCGGCGAATTCGCGCTCGATTTCGTCGTCTGTTTTGCCGGTGAAACAGGCGTATATGGTCATCAGGTTATTGATGCCGTCTTTTCCTTCACCGCGGCGTACTTCGCTGCCCGAATCGGTGACGGCACGCTTGAATTTGCGGATAATGGTGTCACGGTCGTCCAGAATATAAACCACTGCGTTGGGATTGGGATCCGATTTGCTCATTTTGGAGGTCGGATCCGCCAGGGAAGTGATCTTCATGCCCGTTTTTTCAATCATCGGCTCCGGAATGGTAAATGTTTCGGAGTAGATCTGATTGAAGCGCTGCGCAATGTCGCGGCAGATTTCCACATGTTGCTTTTGGTCGATGCCGACCGGAACAACGTCTGTCTGGTACAACAGAATATCGGATGCCATCAGTACAGGGTAGGTAAAGAGCCCCGCATTGATGTTGTCCGCATGCTTTTGGGATTTGTCCTTGAACTGCGTCATGCGGGAAAGCTCGCCGAACATGGTGTAGCAGTTGAGAATCCAGGAGAGTTCCGCGTGCGCGGGGACGTGGGACTGTACAAACAGTGTGTTTTTGTCCGGATCCAATCCGCACGCCATATACAGTGCAAGCGTTTCATAGGTGCGCCGCCGTAAATCCGCCGGTGTCTGCCGGACGGTGATGGTGTGTTCGTCCACGACGCAGTAGAAACACTTATAGCGTTCGGAATAGGAAGAAAAATTGCGCAAAGCACCCAGATAATTGCCGATGGTCAGATTGCCGCTCGGTTGGATGCCGGAAAAGGAAACAAGTTGTTCGCCGATCATAATTCGGATTCCTTTCTGTAAAAGAATTTATTTGCAATAGCAGGTGTCACGATCCGAGCAGTTCACGCGCGGCATCCGCCAATCGCTGAATGCCTTCGGTGATCTGTGCGTCGGAGGGGGTGGAATAGTTGAGCCGGAACGAGTCGGAGGACGCTTCGGGATCGCAGTTGAAAGCGGCACCGGGGACCACCCGCACCTTCCGCTTTTCACACAGGCGCAGAAAAGCGTTGCTGTCCGTGCCCTTCGGAAGCGTGCACCAGATGAACAGCCCGCCCTGCGGACGCGTATAGGTTATGCCGTCGGGCATGGCGGCATCCAGCGCATCCAGCATCAGCGTGCACTTGTGCCGGTAAATCTGCCGGATGTCCCGGATGTGTGCATCCATATCGCATTCATGCAGGTAGCGGTGGCAAAGCATCTGGAAAAAGAGGTTGGTGTGTACGTCTTCGACCTGCTTTTGTACCGTCATTTTTGCAGTGACGGGGTTGGGAGCGATGACATACCCGATGCGCATGCCGGCAGAGAGAATTTTGGAGAAGGAAGAGCAGTAGATGACAATTCCTTCTGTGTCCGCGCTTTTGATGGTCGGCAGATCCTCACCGGCAAAACGCAACTCCCCGTATGGGTTGTCCTCCAGAATCATGACGCCGTATTGCCGTGCCAGTTCGTAAACCCGTGTGCGTGTTTTGCTGTCCCAACTGATGCCGGTCGGATTCTGGAATGTGGGAATGATATAAAGCATCCGTGCCCGCGGATGGGTTGCAAGTACACGGGCAAGTGCGTCCGTGTCGATTCCGTTTGGCGTGAGCGGAACACCGACCGGAACGGCGCCTGCCGACCGAAAGGCGTTGAGTGCACCGATAAAGGTCGGGTCTTCGCAGATGACCTCATCGCCCGGGTTGCAAAGCACACGGCAAGCAAGCTCAATCCCCTGTGTGCCGCCCGAAACAATCAGCGTTTCGTCCTGCCAGCCGTCCCCGGAAGCGCCGATTCCGAAAAGACGCCGGTTGCGCTCCGCAACATCCGCGCGTAACGGCGGATAGCCCTCTGTAATGCTGTATTGCAACGCCGCCGCGGCACAGTCGCGGTAGATTTGTGCCGAAATCCGGGACATGTCTGCAACCGGAAAGGACTCCGGTGCAGGATTGCCGGCGGCAAAGCTGATGGTGTCCGCATCCGACGGCGCTTTCAGAATTTCGCGGATGGCAGACGGTTTCAGGTTTTCGATGTTTTTTGCAAATCTGTAATCCATTGCGGCACCTCCTTTGTACAGTGACCGGAGAAAAGAAAAACCAGAACCGAAAAACGGCTCTGGGACGGGATGCGCCCTGCAGCGCCCGCGGTACCACCCAAATTGGCACGGATTGTGCCCGCTTTCTTTCGTATTCCGGTGCTATGCACAGTGCTTGCACAGTGCTGCGCACAGTGCCACGCACGGGGATACGGGGAACCGTCTGATAACGGCAACGGTGACCGTCGATTGCTACTTGCACATGCCGTGGCATCAGGATGCCTGCGGACGGTTGTACGTTCGTTCGCCCTCCCGGGTCCATTCTCTGTGTGCGTACCGCCGCATTCCACCCGCGCGGCTCTCTGTCTGTACGCATGCTCACAGGTACTACTCCCGATCAACAGTTTTCCTTATTATAGCACGGTGCATGTCAAAAGTCAAGAGAAAAGAGGCGGGCGGGAGAAAAAATGTCACAAATTTTTGTGAATTCTTCCGGTGTCTATTGACAAGTAGATTTTTATGTTGTATAATAGGCAGTACGAATGATGTTTTTACGGAGGATCCTATGAAAAAGATTTCTGCACTGACCCTTGCCGCGCTGATGATTTTTTCGGCGGTCGCACTGATCTCCTGTGCCAACACCAAGGGTGGTTTGGACTCAATTGCGGACTATGTGATTGCAAACTATGTAGTATCCAAGGACTGCGGTGAGTTTACTTATGCGGACGCCGTGGGTGAAACTGCGATCATTACTAAATTTTCCGTGAAATCCGGTGTGACGGAAGTGGACATGTCCGCTGCCGATTTCAAAATGAATGACCGTGCGATCAGCGGGATCGGCGACCAGGCATTCTATTATTGTACATCCGTAACCTCTATCAAGCTGCCTTCGACCATCAAGTCCATTGGCAACTTTGCATTTGCAGGTTGTGAATCTCTGGAGGAGATCCGCATTCCCGCATCCGTTCAATCCATCGGTAAAGAGGCATTCCAGGGGTGCAAATCGCTCAAGCGTGTGATCTTTGAAACCGGGGAACTGACTGACGATGACGGAAACAAGTATACCGGAACCGCCTGCACCAGCATCGGAAAAGCGGCATTTGCCGACTGTGTTGCGCTGGAGAGTTTTGGTGCTGAGGGTTCTGTGGGCGTTGTTCTTCCTGCATCTCTGACGACGCTGGGTGAAGGAGCATTTCTGCGTTGCGGTAAGCTGACTGCGGTGGAATTCAATGATGCACTGCTGTCTGTCGGTGAGCAGGCGTTTTATAAGTGCGAGCGCGTTCAAAAGGTTGTCTTCCCGGATAATCAGAATCTGACCGAGAAGAATTTGGGTGATTCCATTTTCACCCCGACCATCAAGCCGGTTTTGGAAGAAGCTGCCGTAAATACCTCGAACGAGGCAATCAAGAAGTATGTGGAAAAGATGGTTTACAGAGCGCCGGAAACGGAGGCAGAAACCACTGCTGAGTCTGCCACTTAAATTCGGGTATGGCAAGATAATGGCACAAAACACAAGAGGGGCTGAAGTCGTCAGCCCCTTTTGTGCGCGCGATGCATTTTGATTGGGTGAAATTCATGTGAGGAGATTTTGAATCCCGCCGGAAAATCAGTTTTCCTGCGCAATGCGGACCTGTGTACCGTCGGTGCGGAAGATCACGGTTCCGTCATAGGTGGCGTAGTGCCAGGCGCCGTAAAGCCTGACTGCATCTGTCAGAGTGACATCCATATTGTGGGAAGATGCGACACAGCTGATACAGTAAGATGGTTTTGTATTGCCGAGCAGCTTGCGGAGCTGACCGTTGTTGTCTCCGTGATGCGGCAATTTGAGCAATGCGTAAGTGTCCTTTGCAAGAGCCGATTTGTTGAATTCGGCAAGCCGTTCTTTTTCCGCGTCGCCGAGGAAAAGCAGTTTTTGCGTGCCATAGGTGAGCGCGGTGATCAACGAAAAATTGTTTTCTTCCGCGTCTGTTGAACCATCGTCCTTGTCTATGGTCACGGGTTGGATGTCGTCATACAGGTGTGTGGGATTCAGGGCAAGTGAGACGGAACCTACGGAGAAGGTGACATCCTCGGTCACAATCTGTACCGGCGTGTCGGTTGCCTGTACCGCGGCGAGCATGGCGCGGTAGTTTTCGGATACACGTGTGTATGCGGGAATATACAGATTTTTGACCTGATAATTGCGGATGATTGCACTGGCACTGCCGATGTGGTCGTTGTCAAAGTGCGTGAGAATCATGCAGTCGATTGCTGTGACACCCTGTGCCTGTAGGGTACTGTCAATCAATTCGTAATCGTCCGTGTCGGCGGCGTCAATCAGGATGACGGCATCGGGGGCGGTGATGAGTGTGCAATCGGACTTGCCGGTTTTGAGAATCCGTGCGGTCAGAAGCGCGGTGGAATCCCGGAAGGGGTCATCACCAAGGGAGCCGTTTTGCGCGGTTGTTGTAATATCCAGCCGCCCGGTTGCACTGTCTGAAGCGTCCTGCGAACCGGATCCGATCGTACCGGCATCCGTGGTGACGGAATCACCGCGTGTAATCTTTTCTGCACAACCGACGGTCAGAATGCAGAGTAGTAACAGGATTGTCAGCACACAGACCGTTTTGGACAGATTGGCTTTTTTTACTTTTCTTATCATAGGTGCGGGTTCCTCCTTACCTGCTCCGGATGGAATATATTGCTTTATTGTACTCCGATCTCTCCGAAAATACAAGTGGGGATTGTAAATTTCTGCTTTCTGGGTCGGAAAATCACAAAAAATGACGTAAGAAAAAAGGATTTTTGAAAAAAAAGGCGTATATTACCCACGATGCGAATGGATGCATGCATGCACTTCGCCGGAATTTCCGGATTTGAGCCGGTATTGAGAGGAGGAAGTACAATGAATCAGACGCCATTGCCGGACGATTCCGTCGGTGCATGGTTGTTGGAGCGGGAAAATGCGCTGTTGTCACCGTACGCGTTCCGAACCGCGGATACGCGCGGGCGGGAACATCCGTGTACCCCTTGCACGAACAGAACGGAATTTCAACGTGACCGTGACCGGATTATTCACTCACAGGCATTCCGCAGACTGATGAATAAAACGCAGGTGTTCCTTGCCCCCGTGGGGGATCATTACCGTACCCGTCTGACGCACACGCTTGAGGTGACACAGATTGCACGTACCATTGCGCGCGCATTGCGCCTGAATGAGGATCTGACGGAAGCGGCGGCATTGGGACATGACCTTGGACATACCCCCTTTGGGCATGCCGGCGAGGAAGCACTGCGACGGTGCTACTCTCCTGATTTTGCACACTACAAACAGAGTTTGCGTGTGGTGGATAAGCTGGAAAAAAACGGTGAGGGACTGAACCTGACCTTTGAGGTGCGGGACGCGATTGTCAACCATACGGGCGCGTCGATGGCATCTACGTTGGAGGGCGTTATCGTCAAATTTGCCGACCGGATTGCTTACATCAATCATGACATTGACGATGCCTGCCGTGCCGGTATTCTTTCGCCGGCTGATATTCCCGAATCTTTGAGAAAAGTTCTTGGGGAAACGCACAGCGCAAGAATCAACACCATGGTGACATCCGTCATTCGGTGCAGTACCGATTGCCCGCAGATTTCCATGGGCCCGGAAATTCAGGCGGCAACCGATGAGCTGCGCACCTTCCTTTTTGAACGGGTCTATCTGAATCCGGTTGCAAAGGGAGAGGAAAATAAGGCAAAAGAGCTTTTGATCCGTTTGTTTGCGCATTTTACGGCGCATCCGGAGCAGATGCCGGAATTGTATTACCGCAATACAAGAGAAGAGCCGGTGGAGCGGTGCGTTTGCGATTTTCTTGCCGGTATGACGGATCGGTATGCGATTGAAACTTACAGAGAGCTGTTCGTGCCGGAGGTCTGGAGAGGAAAATGCTGATTGACAGACAGGTCGTGGACGAGATCCGGTCGCGTGCCGACATTACGGAGATTATCGGCTCCTATGTGACGCTTCGCCGCGCGGGATCCAATTTCAGCGGTCTTTGCCCGTTTCATAACGAAAAATCGCCTTCGTTTACGGTATTTCCGGACAGCCAGAACTTTTATTGCTTCGGCTGTAATGTCGGCGGGGATGTCATTACTTTCATTATGCGGGAGGAAAATCTGACCTATCCGGAAGCGGTTTCCTTTCTTGCGGCACGCGTCGGCGTGGTGATTCCGGAAGGAACCGGTAGCGGACGGCAGCAGGAAGGAATTTCACGCAAGCGGTTGTATGAATTGAACCGCGCCGCGGCAAAATATTTTCATTCGGCACTGCTCTCTCCCGAAGGGCAGGCGGGAATGGACTACCTGACGAAAACCCGCGCACTCAGCCGGGCGACGGTCAACCATTTCGGACTTGGTTTTGCGCCGGACAGCTTCTTTGGTCTGTCAAACGCAATGCATGCCGCTGGGTATACGGATGAAGAACTGTATGTGGCATTTTTGTGCGGGAAAAGCAAGAAAACGGGGAAGCCGTACGATTATTTCCGCAACCGGGTGATTTTCCCCATTATTGACACCGCCGGAAATGTAGTTGCATTCGGCGGGCGGGTGATGGACGATTCCAAGCCGAAGTATCTGAATACAAACGATACCCCGGTATTTAAGAAGGGAAGAAATCTGTTTGCGCTGAATTTTGCCAAGAATCATTGTGCAGGTGAGCTGATCATCTGCGAGGGATATATGGATGTGATTGCCCTGCATGCCGCCGGATTTGAAAATGCGGTTGCCTCGCTCGGAACGGCGTTGACCGACGAGCAGGCACGCCTTCTGACGCGGTATACCAAGCGGATTGTCATGCTTTATGACAGCGATGAGGCGGGACAGCGCGCCACGGCGAAGAACATGAAAACATTTGCCGCCGTGGGGATGGAGGTGCGCATTCTCAAACTGGAAGGGGCGAAGGATGCGGATGAGTTTTTGCGGAAATACGGACCGGATGCGTTTCGCCGCGCGATGGGGCAGAGCGTTACCGGATTTACGTATAAGATGAATACCATTACCGGCAAATATAACATGGATTTGCCGGAAGAAAAAATCCGTGCGGCGGAAGAACTTTGCGGCGAAATTGCGACGGTGTATTCGGCGGTGGAACGCGAGGTTTATGTGGATGCGGCAGCGCAACGCCTCGGGCTGACAGCAGATGCGGTGCGCCGTGATGTGGACAGAATCCGAAAAAAGAAGGTTCGCGAGGAGAAAGCACGGGAAAGCAGAGAGGCACAGATGCGTGCACGGAATTTCGGCGATCGGGTCAACCCGGACGCGGTGAATCATGTGCGTGCCGTTGCCGCGGAGGAGGCAATTCTCGGATTGCTGATGACCTACCCGGAGCACCGGCGCGCAGTGGAAACGGGTGAGGTTCCCTTGTGCGCGGATGATTTTGTGACCGGACAGAATCGGGACATTTTTGTGCGGATGATGGAAATGGAAGCGGAAGACGGAGGGTTTGACTACGGGCTGATGGGGCAGTATTTCTCACCGGATGTGATGGGGAGAATGCAGCAGATGCAGCAGAAACGGCGGATGCTTTCCGAAAACGGTATTGCGGTTTTGCGCAGTGCGGTTGACAGCCTGCGGGAGGAAAAAGCGCAGGGAGATGCCAGACAGGCAGAACCGATGGACGCCATCCGGCAGATGTTGGACAGTAAACGAAAAAAGAACATAACGGAAAAGACAAAATAAACATAGAAATAGGAAGGGTAAAACATGACAGACCAAACCGAACAGATCGGCATGACGGATGCCGCCAATCAGGCGGATGAAAAAGGTGTAATTGCAGAGGCAACAGCACCGCAGGAGCTGAAGATAGAAGAAAAGGGCGCATCGGATATGACCGTTGCGGACCCCGATGGTGCGAATGGCGAGGATGACAAGCGCGAGTTGAACATCGAAGAGCTGGTGGAGAAGGGCAAGCGCGGCAAGCTCTCGGACGGAGACCTGGAGGAAGTGCTGGAGGAGTCCGATTATGATTTGGACACGCTGGACACCTTGTATGAAAAGTTGGAGGACAACGGAATTCCGCTGACGGACGACCTGACGAATGCGGAAATCAATGAGATTGAATCCGAGGTGGAGCATTTTGGCGGCGGCGAGAACATGGAGCGAATCCTGGAGCAGGAGGGGCTTGCCATTGACGACCCGGTTCGCCTCTATCTGAAGGAAATCGGCAGAGTACCGCTTCTGGACGCAGAGCACGAAAAAGAGCTGGCGGAGCGCATGATGGCGGGGGATGAGGAAGCCAAAAATGAACTGGTGGAAGCAAACCTGCGTTTGGTGGTCAGTATCGCCAAGCGGTATGTCGGGCGCGGCATGTTCTTCCTTGATTTGATTCAGGAGGGAAATCTGGGCTTGATGAAGGCGGTCGAGAAGTTCGACTACACCAAGGGATACAAATTTTCCACTTATGCGACTTGGTGGATTCGCCAGGCAATCACGCGCGCAATCGCAGATCAGGCAAGAACCATTCGGATTCCCGTGCATATGGTGGAAACCATTCACAAAGTGTCCCGTTATTCACGTACCATGCTGCAGGAATTGGGACGCGAGGCAACTGCGGAAGAAATCGGCGAAAAAATGGGCATGAGCGCGGATAAGGTGCGCGACATTATGAAGATTGCGCAGGATCCGGTATCATTGGAAACGCCGATCGGTGAGGAAGAGGACAGCCATTTGGGGGATTTTATTCCGGATGAGGATACGCCTGCCCCTGCGGATGCCGCTTCTGCGACCATTTTGCGCGAAGTGATTGAACGTGAGCTGCATACGCTGACTCCGCGTGAAGAACACGTTATCAAGCTGAGGTTCGGTCTGTATGACGGCAGAACGCGCACACTGGAGGAAGTCGGACAGCAATTCAACATTACCCGTGAACGGATTCGGCAAATTGAGGCAAAAGCATTGCGTAAATTGCGTCATCCCAGTCGCGCAAGACACCTGAAAGGCTTTTTGGACTGATTGCTTCCTTGTGTGTAGTGACAAATTTGAATGCTTGATTTTGTCAAATGCAGACAAATACAATGGATATTTTGCTCAAATAACGCCCATCTGCTTTGGATGATATGACAATGAAAAATCCAAGGCAGGGGAGCAATGCGTTCATTGTGTGGACTTTGTGAATAAGCGTTTACAAAATTTTGCTTGACAAGTGCACGGATTTATAGTAAAATAAGAGTGTATAGTTAGGGTCCTTTGCCCCACGTGGGCGGTATGAGGACATAAGGAGGAAACATAGCGATGAAAACAAGATTCATGTGTCTGGTTCTTTGCGCTCTGATGCTGTTCTCTGCGTTTCTGACCGGTTGCGCAAACACCAAATCGGACAGCGAAGTGACAGATGACATCGTTGATAAGGCATCCAATAATGCAACGACACTGACGATGTGGGTACAGACCGAGCGTAAGGTTTGCAATACGGACGAGGAGTTGGCAGCATATCTGAAGGACGAGTGCGATAACAACCCGGAGAGTGAGAAGTATAAGGAAGCAGTCGCCGTTAAGGAAGCTTATGATGCGGTGGAAGCTGCTTTCACGAAAATCACGAAGTCCAAATTCAAAACCAATGTGGATCTTTTGTTCTATACGGCAGATGAGTATTATGACAAGCTTGAAGCTGCAATCCAGACCTATGAGGATCAGAAGGTTCTTGCGGCCAAAGCTGCACTTGCACTGAAGAAGGTGCAGAAGCAGGCGTTGGTATCGGTCGGAAACAATAAAGCAAAGTACAATGAAATCGCCGCCTCCGTCAAGAAGCAGTTTATGGTGAACTTCCCGGATTACGCGCAGTTCCTGGAGGATGACAACCAGGCGGAGGAAACGACGGAGGATACCGCAGAGGAAACCGTGGTCAACGAGTACGGTTTTACCGAGCTCAAGTATCCGGATGTTCTGAAGAACCAGGTTGATATCATTTATCTGAGCGGTTACAATACTTATAAGAATTACATCGAAAAGGAGTGGATTCAGGATCTGAATGAGGAGCTGTCCGGCGCCTCCAGAAAGCTGAAGTACTACATTTCCAGCACGCTGCTTTCCGGTATTCAGATGGATGGTAACTCCTATGCAATCCCTAACAATGTGGCAATCGGTGAGTATAACTATATGCTGATCAATAAGGAGCTGTTTGATCGGTATTATTATGACATCGCGGATATCAAGGACATTTTGGATTGCAAAAACTATCTTTCCGACCTCGCAAAGCAGAACGAAACGCTTGCCGATGCCGACAAGGTTCTTCCGATTGACGCAACCTTTGAGGAATGCATGCGGATGCTCGTTTGGTACTGGGATATGGACTATGAAAAGATCGGGTTGAATGAAACGCTGACCAATGCGGCAATTCAGGCGGCAAAGGACAGATTGGATGCTCAGAATGAGGGCAAGCCCGACGATCAGAAGAAGCAGTGGGATAATTCGCCAGAGGCATTGGAAAAGTACAATGTATACGATTATTCCTACAAGGTCAATGATGATGTTGCGTTTTCCATTATGGGAACTGTGTACGGCGGCGCAGATAAGCGCACACGCGGCAGCGTGCGCCTGGCGTTTGACAGCCTGTTTACCAACGCAAATTATCGCAATGATATCTTCCTTCCTATGATGAAGTATAAGTACGAAGGCTATTTCGGCAGTGCTGCGGATGGTCAGACCTGCGGAATTACATTTATGAAGGGTGATTCCTCTGTGTTGATGGAGTACGATAAGAACGGTTACTACACTGCAAAGGACGGTACCAAGTATTATCCGGTGATTGCCGAGTATCCGGAGGCAACGGAGCAGGATCTGTATGGCAATATGTTTGCGGTTTCTTCTTATTCCCGCAGCGTTTCCCGTTCCATGGAGATCATTACTTACCTGAACACCAATACCGATCTTCGCAATGTGTTGCAGTACGGTGTTGAGGGTGTCAACTATGAGTTGGACGAAAACGGTGTTCTCAGACGGACCAGCAAGAACCTGTATCAGATGGACATCAAAAAGACCGGTAATGAGTTCATTGCACATCCGGAAGAGGGGATGCCCGCGAATATGTGGGATATGGCAAAGCTGCAGAACAACAATGCGCTGATCAACCCGTTGCTTGGGTTTGATTTCAACCAGATTACCAAGGACAACGGTCAGTCGCTTGACGTCCGTATCCTGGACGATATTCGTGAGAAATCCAAATCCGCACTGGAAAGAATCAATGCCATCGAAACAGATGAGCAGTATCAGACCACAACAGAGCGTTACAATGCACTGTCGGATCTGGTAGAGCAGTTGGCACAGGAGTTGAAAACTTCCAACAAAGAGAATGGGCTTTTGATGAAGGCTGCGTCCAAAGAGTATGACTGCGCGGAAAAGGGCGATACATTCGGAGAATCTCCCTATACGGTCTATTACGCATGGTTGGTGCAGTATGGCTATGATGTCAAATCGGCTGCAATTGACCGGTAATGCACCCGTAATCAATCGTTCATTATGAATAGTAAGTGCCCGGAAGCGGTTTCTGCTTCCGGGCACTTTGAAAAGGAGGAGATGTTTTGAAATATACACATATTATCTGGGATTTTAACGGAACGGTGCTTGATGATGTGGATGCGGGTATCCGGAGCGTCAATGACATGTTGACAGCACGGGGGCTTCCGGTGATCGCGTCGGTTGCGCAGTATCGGGAACTCTTTGGCTTTCCGGTGATTGATTATTACCGTCGGTTGGGACTTGATGTCGAAAAGGAGGACTATTATACGATTCTTGCGCCTCTTTGGGTTTCCGGATACCGAACCTATGCCCGTGATGCCGGTGCCGTTAAGGGCGTTCGTACGTTGCTTGATGCAATTGCAAAAACGGGAACCGAGCAGGTGCTGCTTTCCGCCTCGGAATGTTCGCTTCTGCGTGAGCAGCTGTCTGCTCTCGGCGTAGAGCCGTATTTTCAACAGGTATACGGGTTGGACAACATTCATGCGCACAGTAAGGAAACACTTGCGCAAAAATGGCGCGACGGACACCGGGATGCGATCCCGCTTTGTATCGGCGATACCCTTCATGATGCGGAGATTGCACGTGCGATTCATGCCGATTGTGTTCTTTTTGCCGGCGGGCATCAGTCGCACCCCCGTCTTGCGGACGCGGGGTTTCCTGTAAAGGACAGCATGTGGGATATCGGAAAAACGTTGGGAGTTTATCAATGATAAAGGACCGTCTTTTGCATTCGGCAAATGACGGTCCTTTTTTACGGAAAAATGATTTTTAGATGTTTCCTTCCGTCTGCAGCTTTTCTTTCTTCAGGCGTTTTCTCCAGAAGATTCCGCCTACCGTGCTGCACAACAGACCTCCCACGGCAACGCCGATCCAAACGGTAATCAGGCGGTTGGGAGTGGACGAACCCTGAAGGATCAAGCCGTACATCCACGTGGAAATGGCTGCGCTGAAATAAACGCATGCATCCAGAAATCCGGATACGGCGGATGCCATACCGCCTTCCTTAAAGTGGTAGGGAATTAAAGTCAAAAACATGGTATTTGCACCCCACATTAAAGAGATGGTAATGGCAATCAACAGGGTGCTGATCAGAGCGCCGGGGATGCCGCTCAGTTGAATGGTACAAAGGAGAAGCAGCAGAGAAACCAGAGAAAGTAAGAACATGGATGCACCGGTCAGCATTTCATTGCGAAACAGCTTCTGATCCAGAAAAGCGGCGATATAAGAACCGGAAACGCTTATGATGGGAATCAAAATGGAGAGAAAAGCTGAGTCGGAGGAGGACAAGCCGTAAAGTCCGGAGAACAGTCTGGGTACCCAGTCCGTAACCGAGTCGCGCAAAGCACCGTTGAAAAATGCCGAGATCACAACAAAGATCAACCCGCCTCCGAAAATCAGACCCAACAGGGAGAGAATCGGTACTTTCTTCTTTTCTTTCTGCGTGCTATCTTTTGACACCGCATCGGGCAATGCGGATATGTAACCCGAGAGTGCCTGCATGCCGCCCAGCCACAAAATGCCGGCTGCCAAGGGAAGGGTGCCGCAAAGAATAAAAACGATCCGCCATCCGGTTGGATTGAACGTAAAAACAAGCGCAGGTAACAGGTAGGCGAGGACGGTACCTGCCGGAATTGCAACCGAAATGTGAATGCCCGCTTTATAGGTGGAGTTGCTGTCCGGCATCCACTCAGCGAAGGCGCGGATGATGGGCGCCCAAAGCATCGATTGGAAATAACCGTTCAGAATCCAGCAGATCAGTAATACGGTTGCGTTCGGGGCACACCCTGCCAGAATATTTGCTGCCCCTGCTCCGATAAGCCCGGTGGCAATCATATATTTGGGGGAGATGCGTGTGCCGAGCAGACCGTTGACCAATTGTCCCGCACCGTAGGCGATTTTGAAGGAGGCAAGAATGACGCCGGTGAATGCATCTGTAAGGATGCCATCGGCGCACATTGGTGAGATGCAGGTTTCAAAGTGGTGTCTTGTGATATATCCGACTGTGTAAGCAAGGAAGCAGAGCAGAAAAATACTGCGTGCCCCGCGACGGGCTGTCTTGGTTTCCATGAGGACCTCCGGAGAATGAGATGTTCCCTATTATACACCTGTGCGACAAATTTTGCAAGTGGTTAAAAAATATTTATCAGGGATAATTTCTCCAGACGAACCAAATCCTTGGCGGCATTCTGCGCAAGCGCAACCGTTCTGTGATATTCATCCGCATTGCCGAGCATACAGTACTCTTCAATTGAGAGAAGCAATTCGTCAAAACGGTCCGTTTCGCAGTAGCCGACTGAAATGTTCACAATTTTCTGCGCCTTTTCCCAGTATGTGCGAATCTCGCGAATGTCGCCAAGCGTATCAATGCAGGGTTGATCGGATAACCCTTCCAGTTTGGTGGAGAGCTGTTCACCGACATGTCTGATATATAGGGCATTCATGATGATGACTGCTATGAGCAACAAAAAAATGGCGAGTGCTACCTTGAAAATGCGCATACTTATTCTGCCCCTTTCTGATTTGCCTGTGTTTGTTTGGATTCTACGCGAACTGTTCCGGCATCGTCAATCAGAAAATAGAAGGTATCTTCCAGCTGGATATGGTTTTGCGAGAGTTGTTCTTCCAGCCAGGCTTCATCCTTGCCGTAGCGTGAGAGATTGACTTTGTTGATTTTTCCGTCGGAAATCAACAAATGGGAAATGCCGCTTTCGACTGCCGTCAATCCTGCCTCCGAAATGGTTGGCTGCCGGAATGCCGCTTTTGCGATGACGCTGATTTTTCCGTTTTGCTCCAGAATTGCATATTCCACCTGTCCGGGGTCCACAATGCTTTGCTGCCGCAATTCGCTTAGCAGTTCTTCCATGGAAATACGTGTCTTGCGTAATTCGGTGCGCTGAATCTTTCCTTTATATACCAAAAGGACCGGCTTTGTGGAAAGAAGACGCTTGCAGACCGGAATATGGAGAAGCGCCGCAGAAAGGAATACCTCCAGGCACATCAGCGTTAAGATCGGAATGATTGCAAAAGACAGCGGGATATCCTGGTTCGTGATAGGAAGTGCAGCAATCTCGGAAAGCATAAAGGTCGTGATCAAATCGGAAATTTCCAATTCTCCCAACTGCCGCTTTCCCATAAGCCGCATTGTTACAAGCAACAGTAAATAAATCAGAACCGTTCGCACAAAAATGGTAATCAAACAATCACTCCCCGTTTTTACACATTTGCAGGATGCTGGATACAGTATTTGTGTGTGAAAATCGGAATATGTATAAAATGAACGATCAATATCTTCCTTGTGATAAAAAATACGGTAATTATCCCCATCAAAAAAAGCTTGACAAATCATGGGAAAGGTGATAGAATATACGAGCTGTCGCGAAGAGCGGGAGCAAGATACCACGAAGAAGTCGGACGGCATGAAAAAAAGTCGAAAAAACTTTTGAAAAACCCCTTGACAAAGGCGGAAGAACGTGGTACAATATACAAGCTGTCGCCGAGAAGGGACAGCGATCCTTGACAAATGAACAGTAAAAAAGAGAAGAAGTACAAAGCATAGAAAAAGAAAGTATGTGCGAGATACGGAACTCGAAAATTCTGAGAGAAACAATACTCAACAAAGAGTAAAGAAAGCTAAGAGCGAAAGCTCGGAGTAAGAAAAGATTGGTACGAGAAGCGGGGAAGAGAACTTGCTTGCTTGCATCTCGTGTTAATACAAACACTTCGAGAGTTTGATCCTGGCTCAGGATGAACGCTGGCGGCGTGCATAACACATTCAAGTCGAACGAGATAGCAATATCGAGTGGCGGACGGGTGAGTAACGCGTGAGCAACCTACCCTTGCGTGGGGGATACCTTCTGGAAACGGAAGCTAATACCGCATAACACACAGAGACCGCATGATCACTGTGTCAAAGATTTATTGCGCAAAGATGGGCTCGCGTCCGATTAGATAGTTGGTGAGGTAACGGCCCACCAAGTCTGCGATCGGTAGCCGGACTGAGAGGTTGAACGGCCACATTGGAACTGAGATACGGTCCAGACTCCTACGGGAGGCAGCAGTGGGGAATATTGGGCAATGGGCGAAAGCCTGACCCAGCAACGCCGCGTGAAGGAAGAAGGTCTTCGGATTGTAAACTTCTTTTATCAGGGACGAAGAACGTGACGGTACCTGATGAATAAGCCACGGCTAACTACGTGCCAGCAGCCGCGGTAATACGTAGGTGGCAAGCGTTATCCGGATTTACTGGGTGTAAAGGGTGTGTAGGCGGGATTGCAAGTCAGATGTGAAAACTGTGGGCTCAACTCACAGCCTGCGTCTGAAACTGTAGTTCTTGAGGGTCGGAGAGGTAACTGGAATTCCCGGTGTAGCGGTGAAATGCGTAGATATCGGGAGGAACACCGGTGGCGAAGGCGGGTTACTGGACGATTACTGACGCTGAGACACGAAAGTGTGGGGAGCAAACAGGATTAGATACCCTGGTAGTCCACACTGTAAACGATGAATGCTAGGTGTAGGGGGTATCGACCCCTTCTGTGCCGCAGTCAACACAATAAGCATTCCGCCTGGGGAGTACGGCCGCAAGGTTGAAACTCAAAGGAATTGACGGGGGCCCGCAC
>ERZ1106976.251-NODE-251-length-61425-cov-24.603406_pt1 | contig 61425 bp, 40 predicted proteins | sample MGYA00403687_ERZ1106976 | MGnify/ENA primary metagenome ERZ1106976 (study PRJEB35170, sample SAMEA104062446) | human gut metagenome | biome: human gut; feature: human-associated habitat; material: faeces | place: Denmark | collected 2013-02-22 ... | reverse complement strand
CCAAAACAAGGAGGCTGTTTTCCATGAAAAAGCTGATCTCTATCCTGCTGGCGGCAGCAATGCTGCTCTCACTCACGGCCTGCGGCAGCACCGCGGCGGACAGCAGCCGCTGCGAGCGCAGGGCCTTCGTTTTTATGAGCGTGGATATGCGGTTTTCGGAATGCCGCTCAGTTTTCCCGTGTTCCGTCGCCGTGCTGTTCGCAGAAGCGGGCGAAGAACGACGGGGCTTCGCCGGCTGCGTCGAGGTGCGAGAGGTCGGCGAAGCGGGACATGCGGAAGATAGCCACGCCTTTCTCGCGTTCCTCTGTGGTGACGACGGTGACGCTGCTCGGCAGGGCCACCGTATGGTGCCAGAGCGTGACGGGCGAGCAGTCGAACAGGCGTGAGAGCAGCACGCACTCGACGCCGAAGTGGCAGAAGAGCAGCAGGTTTTCCGTGTTCGGCCGGACGGCGCGGTAGAGATGGTCGCCGCGCTCGTAGCCGTGCTTCGCCAGCAGCGCGTCAAGGCCGTCCGTCACGGCGCGGTAGACCGGCTCAACGCCGGAATCCCGGTAGGCCGGAGCCTGCAGCCAGCGCTCGGGGTCGTAATACAGCGGCTCGTGCGTCCAGGTCTTCGGTGGAAAGTCCCAGCCGAAGCCCTTGGGATTATAGACCGGCGGGACCGTATAGCCCGTGTCGAATTCGCGCAGCCACGGCAGGACCTCCGCCTCCTGACCGACGGCCCTGAGCGTCAGGGACGCGGTGTCTCTGGCCCTTCCGAGCGGAGACGTGTAATAAAATGCGTTCCGGATCTTAGACAGACGATGGCTTAAAAGTTCCGCCTCACGCCAGCCCTTTTCGGTCAGCGAGTCATGCTCGTAGTCCGGCTCCGCATGCCGGATGATGTAGATGTTCATAGATGCGCCCCCTGATCTGCAGCTTTTCTGCGCTATTGTAGCGCGGACGAGCGGGTTTGTCAAACGCCGGCTCCGTTTATTTCTGCGCCGTCCGGGCAGCGGCAAACGCGGCTGGACCAGAGCAAAAAAGCGGCTGGCAGCGCGTGGCTGCCAGCCGGGAAAACGGTTTTGCTGCACCGGCCGCTCTGGATCCGGCCGGTGTTCCGGTCACAGCAGCGCCGCCGGGTCGAGCGTGGAAAAATCCGGTGCGCTGGCCGCAATGTCCAGGTCGAGCGCGAGTGCGTAGATCGTCAGGATCGCATCCGTATAGGGCGTCGGCACGCCATAGCGGCGGCCGAGCTTCTGGATCGGGCAGATCCCGTACGGCAGGTCCTCGGTGAAGTGGCGATAATGCGTGGAAGGAGGCCCCATGCTGGTCTTGTAAGCTTTTACGTCCAATAACCCCTCAAGTAAATCGGTATAGCTTGCAGGCCAGGCGTCGTTGACGATCTCCAGGCAGTTCTGCCCATGGATCCCCATCGCGCGGATGACGGCCATGCGCTCAGCGTCGATCTTTTCGATATACCCGACGCTGACCGGCGTTGCGCCGTCCGCGTAGAGATATCCTCACTGTGATGGCAAATCGCGCAATAGAGTTCGATCAGTTTGTTCACGCCTTACTATCTCTCTTCTTGCGCTTTTTGTCATCTTTTTTCGGTTTCTACTATTGATTCGCATCAGAGGGGAAATCTTCGTAAATTGCTTGTTGGGGAAGCATCCCCAATCCCCTTTGAACGCCACCTGGGGTGACGGCTACGCATTCATTCTGAATACTTTTACTTGCTGACTTCTGCGCAATTTGCATAGAAGTTCAATTTTCCATAAACGAAAAAATGAAAACATGGGAGAAGTTGTCTCTGATTATTTATGTGATGTATGGCAATCCACTTTTCCCAACATATTGTCGGGAAGCCTTGTGGGCAACTCGCCCACAAGTAACAAAAGTGGCAATACTCGGATACAACTTCATCCCAAGTTGGGTAAAAAACTTCGTGCCAACTTGGCACAAAGTTAAAAATGTAGGAAACAGAAAAACGAGAATCACTTCGACATAATTGGGGTAGAAGTTGAAGGGCTGAGCTTTATGCTTGTGAACGAATTGGACACAAGACAGTGCTTTTATTTTCTGAAAATCAACTTCGTCCCAAGTTGGGATGAAGTGCTACGGTGTAACTTGCACCAAAGTAAGATGTAGAGATTTTGTATTGTAAATTCCTGATGAGGTGTCCGGAATTTCGTAAATGTCAAAATGACTTCTGGACAATTTGTCCAGAGGTAGGAAACGTTTTCTGTTGTTTCTGTCTCTATGTCCAGTTTGCCTGTGCTCGATTTGTTCACTATGGTTTTTTCTACACAAAAAAATGAGCCGGCCGTTTTCTTTTTCTGTCCGGCTTCCGTTCTTTTCTGCTCACTCGGGTCAAACGAACCTGCCGGGGCGCGGTCGCCCGGACAGCTCTCTTCCCGCAAAAGGTCCTGAACGGAGCCGCAGGGCAGCAGCCTTCCCTCTGAGCGGATATTTTGCCGAAAAATGGCATGGTGTTGGAGCATGGGCGTGGATGGGGTGCATATTTTGTGCAGGGTGACGAAAATGGGTGGGTGGATTGCAAACATCTGCCAATAGCGGCGGCTGGACTTTTGTAGTATAATGCAGATATACTGCTCTGGGCGTTTGGCGCGGGGCAAAAATTAAGGGAGGATACTATGAAGAAACTGATCGCGCTTCTGCTGGCAGTATGCATGGTGCTGGGTCTGATGACCACGGTATTCGCAGCAGATGAGAAATCCAACGACATTGTGATCCTACATACCAACGACGTTCACTGCGGTGTGAGCGACGGCCTGGGCTATGCCGGTGTTGCGGCGTACAAGGCCGAAATGGAACAGACGCACAGCTATGTCACGCTTGTTGACTGCGGCGACGCGGTGCAGGGCGCGCCCATCGGCTTGCTGTCTGCCGGCTCCTATCTGGTCGACATCATGAACGAGGTCGGCTATGATTTCGCGACCTTCGGCAACCACGAATTCGATTACAAGCTCCCTCGTCTGGCCGAGTTGGCAAAACAGGCCAAATATCAATACCTGTCCTGCAACTTCAAGTACATCGGCAAGGGCACGAGTAACATCGCCTACAAGCCGTATGAGATCGTGGACTACGGCGGGACAAAGGTTGCCTTCGTCGGCATCACCACGCCGGAAAGCTTCGAGAAGTCCACGCCTGCCTACTTCCAGGATGATAACGGCAACTTCATTTACAGTTTTTCTGAGGACAAGGATGGTTCTGCTCTGTATAAGACTGTCCAGACAACCGTCGATGCCGCAAAGGCCGAAGGCGCAAAGTATGTCATAGCCATTGCCCACCTCGGTATGGACGGCACGACCGAATATTGGACCTCCGAGGCGGTCATCCAGAATACCACCGGCATCGACGCCATGCTCGACGGCCATTCCCATGAGGAATACAGCAAGACCGTTGCCAACAAAGACGGTGACAACGTCGTGTTGGCGCAGACCAAGACCAAGCTCGCCAACCTCGGCAAGCTGACCATCTCTGCCGACGGCAAGATCACCTCCGAGCTGATTTCTGCTAAGGATTACACGAAGAAGGACGAGCACATTACCGAGTTTATCACCGGCATTACCGACAAGTTCTCTGCTGAGCTGGACAAGGTCGTCGGCAAGAGCGAGGTCGATCTGCCCGACTCTGATGAAAACGGCAAGCGTCTGGTCCGCAATTCCGAAACTGCACTCGGCGATCTTGCCGCTGACGCTTTCCGTATCATGATGGACGCCGACATCGGCATCATGAACGGCGGTGGCCTGCGTGCGGCAATCCCGGCAGGTGACATCACCCTCGGAACGCTGTTCAAGGTATTCCCGTGGGGTAACCTGCCCTGCAAGGTCGCCGTGACTGGTCAGACCATTCTGGATATGCTTGAGCTTGGCGCAAGCAAGTATCCGAAGGAGAACGGTGGCTTCCTGTCCGTTTCCGGCCTCAAGTACACCATCGCCTACGGCGTTGCTCCCTCAATCGAGACAACTGATCAGGGCGAATTCGTCCGGGTCACTGGTGCGCGCCGCGTGACCAACGTTCAGGTCCTCAACAAGGCGACCGGCAAGTATGAGCCGATCAACGTCAAGAAGGTTTATACTCTCGGCGGCATCGACTATACGATCGTCTACGGCGGCGACGGCTTCTCGATGTTCAAGGATGCAAAGGTCATCACCCCCGCAGACGCAAAGATGACCGAATCCAAGTTAATCCTGTCCTACATCGAAACCAAGCTCGGCGGCGCGATCGGCGATGAATATGCCAAACCGCAGGGTCGTATCTCCTATGTCCGCTACACCGACGTTGCAGATACTGCATGGTGCGCAGAGGCGGTCAACTACGTTTCCGATAAGGAACTCATGAAGGGCGTCGGCACCGGTTTCGACCCGAACGGCGCTCTGACGCGCGGGATGCTTGTGACGGTCCTGTACCGCATGGCGGGCTCCCCCAAGGTCGAGGGCAAGGTCAGCGAGAAGTTCTCCGACTGCACGGACGGCAGCTGGTATGCCGACGCCGTTCTGTGGGCCAGCGCGAACAAGGTCGTCGACGGCTATGAGGACGGCACGTTCAAGCCCACCAAGTCCATCACCCGTCAGGAGATGGCCAAGGTCCTCTACGGCTACGACAAGATCGGCGGCAAGACGGCTGAGGGCATCACCGAAAAGCTCACCTACACCGATCTCGATGCCATCGCCGACTGGGCGCTCGAGGCTGTCACCTACTGCACGGCTGAGAAGTATCTGGCCGGTTCCAACGGCGCGTTCAGCCCGAAGGGTACCGCGACCCGCGCCATGGGCGCCAAGGTGCTCATGAACATGACGAAGGAAGCTGCATAAGCGCCTTCTCCCGCATTTCCCGTTTCCCCCGGGGCCTTCGGGCTCCGGGGGAAATTTTTGTCTTGACAGCGTAACAATGTTATGCTAATATACGACCGTAACATTGTTACGGAAGGAGGCACGGAATTGGAAGAGGAGCTGATCTCCAAAAAGGAGCTGCTGGAGCAGTACCAGATCTCCTACGGAGCGCTGTACCGCTGGAAGCGGATGGGGCTGATCCCGGAGGGGTGGTTCCTGCGGCGGTCCGCGCCGACCGGGCAGGAGACCTATTTCCGGCGCGCGCAGATCTGCCCGCGCATCGAGCTGATCCTGCAGAGCAAGGACCGCGTCTCGCTCGAGGCGCTGGCCGCGGAGCTGGCCGGACAAAAGCAGGCAGCAGCCGCACGGCGAACGCTGATACTGGAAACAAAATACGGAACGAAAACCTATCCCCTCGACGAGCTTCTGCATTTGTATCTGGCCGAGGGCGAACACAAAACCGATATTCTGGAGCATCTGAAGGAGGAAACATTATGAACGAACACATCGATATGAAAATTTCCGGCTCGAGCACCATGCCGGGCGGCGAATACGGCAGCGTCTCGATCAGCGGCGCGGGCAAAGTCAATGGCAGCCTCAAATGCGAGGAGCTGCACTGCTCCGGCGCGGCGAAGGTGCAGGGCGACGTGGACTGCGCGGGTGAACTGCACACGAGCGGCGCGGGCAAGATAGCCGGGAGCGTCCGCTGCGGCAGCCTGTCGGCCTCGGGCGACTTTTCCGCGCAGTCGGTGCAGGTAGAGGGGCTTGCGTCCGTCTCCGGTTCCCTGCGGACGGAGCGGGCGCTTACGGCAGACGAGCTCAGCGCGTCCGGTTCTCTGGAAGCGGGCAGCGTCCACTGCCGGGCGTTCCGCGCCTCCGGCTCGTGCCGGGTCAGCGGGGATATCGAGGCGGAGACGGCAGCTTTGAGCGGCGCGGTACAGATCGGCGGACTGCTGAACGCGGAAACGGTCGAGATTTCAACGAACCCCGCGGTGCGCATCCACGCCATCGGCGGCGGAACCATCCGCGTGCTGCAGAAGGACACGACGACGTTCCTCGGCATCTTCCGCACGAGCCCCGGCCGCGCGCGCATCGGCTCGATCGAGGGCGACGATATCGAGCTGGAGAATGTCGAAGCCGATATCGTCCGCGGCAAATACGTCCGCATCGGGCACGGCTGCCGCATCGGGACGGTCGAATACGGCGAAAATCTGGAGGCCGAGCCCGGCACCGTCAGCCGCAGCACGCAGACCGGCGCGAAATAAATATCAATTCCGCGGGGAAATGTAAATATTTCTTAACTTTTCTTCAAATGGTTTGATTCCTGCCGCGATCTGTGATAGAATGCAGTGGTATGTGAATTTCATGATAACTGGAGAGATTCGATGTCACAGGTCAAATTATTCAGCTCGTCCGGCGGCGCACGGGTCGCCAAGCGCTCCGGCCGGCAGAAAAAGCAGAAGGTCAAAAAGCCTCTGAAGACGCTGGCCATCTGGCTGCTCGTCATCCTCTGTCTGGAAGGGCTGTACTTCTTCTGTATCTACACCAACAACTCGTTCGTCAAGAAATGGCGCACGATCTACATCAACACCGCCATGGATACCATGCGGCACCAGTGGCTGGCGACGTATTTCATCCCCAAGGACGTGATCGACGAGGTCCGGTACGAATACGGTCTGGTCAAGGCCGGGACCGTCGGCAAGGAATCGACCTGGGGCCGGACCGATCCGGTGCCCGCGGACCAGACGCCGTCGACGTCCGATGACAACATCGTCACCCTTGACCCCAACGTCACGCATGAGACCGACCAGCCGGACGCCGAGGAGCTGACGCAGGAGGAGCTTGCAAAGCAGGCGGAGGAAAATTTCTATTCCGTCTTCTGGGAGCTTGACCGGACCTCGATGGAGACCTATCTTGCCGAGCACCCTGACACGCTGGCCAACGGCTGGGAGCATATTTACATCAACGAAGCCGGGTTCGACGACAAGGGCACGTCCATCCAGTCGACCTTCGGCGAGCAGGTGCTGGCCATCGACGCGTATAACGGCGTGCTGCTGCTGCGCATCTCCGGCAAGGGCTACCGCGGCGTACTGGCTGTGGGCAAGGACCCGTCGCGGCTGTCTATCGAGATGGCAACGACGCTCGGCACCGCCGGTCAGCTCTCCGGCACGATCGCCGAGGCGCACAACGGCGTGCTGGCGATGAACGCCAACGGCTTCCTCGACCCGAACGGCGCGGGCAACGGCGGTCTGCTCGCGGGCTATACGATGTCCAACGGCAAGGCCTACGGCGACCACTTCTCCGCCTACGCCTACAAGCGCATCGAGCTGCACGAGGACGATCTGTTCTACATCAAGGACGCGCTGTCCCCCGTCAGCGAAGACTGCACCGACGCGGCGGAGTTCACCCCCGCGCTGATCGTCGACGGCAAGAAGATCATGGACGATTACTGGACCGGCGAGCAGCCGCGCGCGTGCATCGGCCAGAGCGAGAAATACGAGATCCTGATGCTTGTCATCGAGGGCCGGTATCCGCTCGAGGGCATTCTCGGCACGAGCGTCAACAACTGCTCCGAGATCCTGCTGCAGCACAAGTGCATGCAGGCCATCAACCTCGACGGCGGTTCGAGCGCCATGCTGTGGTTCGACGGCGAGTACGTCACGCAGTCGTCCTCCTCCCCCCTGCGCTACACCGGCGGCCGCCCGCTGCCAAACGCATGGGTATATAAAAAAGCAGAATCATAAAAGTAACCCCCCGAACGATACGTCCGGGGGGGTTGTCTATGCCTTCCCCTATGAGGGGAAGGTGGCACAGCGAAGCCGTGACGGATGAGGTGGGGCAGTGCGTCTACGCGACGCTGTCCACCTCATCCGTCGCCTGCGGCGACAGCTTCCCCTCATAGGGGATGCCATGCCCGCTGCGGCGGGGTTCACCTCTCAGGCCCTTCGGGCCGGCGCCCCTCGACAAGGGGAGGCCTTTGGGGTGCGGATTCTCAAAGGCACTCTGGAAAAACGGCACCTCTGCGAGTCCCTCTGCGTATGCTGGCGCAGAGGGGGGATCGATATATGTGTGTGAAAACGGAGCAGCTGGGGCTGGTGCTGCTCGGGGCGGGGATCGGGCTGCTGGTGTCGTTTGCGCTGTGCGGGTGGTTTCTGCGGGTGCTGGTGGCCATCATTCTGATCGTGCTCGGACTTTTGCTGCTGAAATGAACATATCCTTGTCCGGCTCCGCGTATAGATATCCCAGAACATACAAGGAGTTGAGACTATGGAGCTTGCATTCGAACAAAAACAGCGTTCCTGCCTGAAGCGCACGGCGCATCTGTCCCTCGCGCAGGAGCAGACGCAGGAGCTCATCATACCCGACGCCATGCCCGACGCCGCCCGCACGCTCATCTGCTACGCCGATCCGGAGCTGCAGAGCAAAACCAGCCGCGCCGGAAGTCTGCTCGTGACGGGCAATCTGCGCGCCTCCTGCCTCTATGCCGACGAGGCGGGCGGATTGCAGCTGCTCACCACCGACGTCCCGTTCACCCTGAAGCTGGAAAGCAGCGACCTGCAGGAGCTGACGCAGTCCGTCGTCCGCTGCTCGGTCCGCAGCGCCGACAGCCGACTCATCAACTCCCGCAAGGTCCTGCTGCGCATCAGCGTGCTGGTCCAGGCGGACGGATATGAGCCGTGGACGGAGGAGGTGCGCGCGCTGACCGACGCGCCTGCCTGCCTGCAGCAGAAGACGCAGACCTATTACAACGCCGTCCCGGTCGAGACGGCCGAGCGCGCCTTCCAGGTCAGCGAGGAGCTGAACGTGCCGGAAGGGCGGGCGAAGATCGTCCGGCTGGCCGACTGCATGCTGCAGCCGGTCGTGACGGAGCAGAATCTGGTCGGCAGTAAGGCCGTGATGAAGGGCACGGCCAATTTGCAGCTGACGTATCTTGACGAGCAGAACGAGCTGCGCACGCTGAGCCTCGCCGTGCCCTTCTCCCAGTACTGCCAGCTGCAGGGGGACTATGAACAGAACGAGGACGTGGAGACCGCCCTGCTCGTGACCGGCGTGCAGCTCGAGCCCGTCGACACTGAGACCGGTCAGAAGCTGCTCTTCGGCGCGGGGATCCTCGCGCAGTGCACCGTCATCCAGCCGCAGACGCTCACGCTCTGCGAGGACGCTTATTCCACCCGCGGCGATTTCCAGCCCCAGTGGCAGGAGCAGGAATACAGCATGCGCCTCGACGCGCAGACCCTGCGCGAGCCCATCCGTCCGTCCTTCCCGGCGCAGGCGTCCGCCGTGCTTGACTGCCGCGTCTATCCCGACGCGATGGCGCTCGAGCGCACGGCAGACGGCGTGATCGTCCACGTGCCCCTGCGCGCGGACACGGTCTACACGGACGCGGACGGCGAGGTGCAGTCCGAATCCTTCCGCACCGAGGTCAGCTGCAAGACCGCACTGGACGAGGACTGCGCCTGTGAGGCCGTCTTCCAGCTTCAGCCGGAGGGCTATGCCGCGGCGGGCAGCGGTGCGGTCGAGCTGCGGTACGACGCGGTGTTCCAGCTGCAGTCGTTTGCCAAGCAGAAGCTGCAGAACCTGGTGGGCGGCACGCTCGATCTGACGCGGCAGCCGCGCGCGGAGCGCGCGGCGGTCGTCATCCGCCGCACGGGCGCGCAGCAGCCGCTGTGGGACCTTGCCAAGCGGTATAAGACCACGGCGCAGGCCATCCAGACGGCCAATCATCTGACGCAGCCGGAGGTGGAGGCCGGAAGGCTTCTCCTCATTCCCATGTAAGGCAGAGGAGGCGGACTATGGAACACAGATCGATCTATGAGCAGATCGCCGGGCGCACGGACGGCACGGTCTATATCGGCGTCGTCGGCCCGGTGCGGACGGGAAAATCCACATTCATCAAGCGCTTCATGGAGCAGCTCGTGCTGCCGAACATCGAAAACGTCTACGAGCGCGAACGCGCCACCGACGAGCTGCCGCAGTCCGGCTCCGGCCGGACCATCATGACCGCGGAGCCGAAATTCGTCCCGAACGAGGCCGCGCGCATCAGCCCCGACGGCAAAACGACGCTGCGCGTGCGCCTGATCGACTCCGTGGGCTACATGATCCCCGGCGCGGTCGGCGACACCGAGGACGGCAAGCCCCGCATGGTCACCACGCCCTGGGCCCCGGAGGAGCTGCCCATGGCGCAGGCGGCGGAGCTCGGCACCAAAAAGGTCATGGAGGACCACAGCTCCCTCGGCGTCGTCGTCACGACCGACGGGACCGTCACCGATATCCCGCGCGAGGACTACCGCGAGGCCGAGGCCCGCGCCATCACCGACATGCAGAAGACGGGCAAGCCCTTCGTCGTTCTCGTCAATACGCAGAGCCCCGGCGCGGCCCCGGCGGAGGCCCTGTGCGCGCAGCTGCGCAGCGAATACGGCGTGCAGGCCCTTGCCATGGACTGCATGCACATGCAGACGCAGGACATCGGCCGTCTGCTCGAGGCTGTCATGTACGCCTTCCCGGTGGAGGAGCTGCGCTTCTTCCTGCCGAGCTGGGTCCGTGCGCTGCCGGACGGCCATCCGGTCAAGGCCGCGCTCTACGACGCCATGCTCGAGCGCGCGGGCGCGCTCACCAGCCTCAGCGAGGCTGAAAGCGTCCTCGGGACGCTGCAGGAGCTCGAGCCGGTCGACGAATTCCGCGTGCGCGAGGTCGACCTCGGCACCGGCACGGTCAGCTGCGAGCTGCATCTGCCGCAGGCGCTGTTTTACGAGGAACTGTCCCGGCAGGCCGGGGTGGAGATCGCCGACGATGAAGCCCTTCTGCAGATGCTGCAGGAGCTGGCGCAGACGAAAAAGCTCTACGACAAGGTCCAGACCGCGCTCGAGCAGGTCAAGGCCACGGGCTACGGCATCGTCATGCCCGGCGCGGAGGAGCTGAAGCTCGAAAAGCCGGAGATCGTCAAAAAGAACGGCAACTACGCCGTCAAGCTCCGCGCCAGCGCTCCGTCGATCCACATGCTGCGCGCGCAGATCGAGACGGAGATCAGCCCCATGGTCGGCGGCGAGCAGGAATCCCAGCAGCTGATCGACTATCTGCTCGGCGAATACGAGGAGGACACCGACAAGCTCTGGCAGAGCAACATCTTCGGCAAGTCTCTCTACGAGCTCGTCTCCGAGGGCGTCACCGCCAAGATCATGCGCATGCCGGACGACGCCCGGCAGAAGCTCACCAAGACCCTCGGCCGCATGATCAACGAAAACACCGGCGGCATGATCTGCATCCTGCTGTAAAAGGCTCCCCTCCCAGGGGAGCTGGCGTACCAATAATGGCATAAACTACGCGCCTGAGAGGTTGTCGCAGATTTGCATAGAAAAAACCCAAACCGCAAATTTAGTTTGCGGTTTGGAAAGGAAGAAACGAGCACAGAGGATAAGAAGCCTTGCTTGCAAGGATTCGTTCCGTCGTGGTCGTTTCTGACGCGCCTCCGGCGGCCCTATCTTTTCTCTCGCAAGAGAAAAGATAGGGGTGAAAAGAGTGCTTGGGGACGCGGGGTGCGTGCTGCCTCTGAATTTAGGTGAGGCCCTAGTTTTTAGATGTCGTTCCACACGATAGTCACCCTACGTATGTCTTAGTACGCGCCGCCTGATACGGTGGACGTCAAGTTTGCAACCAGTTGCCTTTGAATATTTGCAGCCAATAGAAGGTGCAGTCTGAATCTGTCAGACTGCACCTTTTTGCGGGGAAGTTTTATGGATTTGCATGCACCCAAGGCTCCCCTGGGTGGGGAGCCTTGGATAAAGAAAGAGCCGCCTGTGGGGGCGGCTCTTTTGGGGTGGGTTATTTGGTGATGTTTTCTACGAAACGATGGAGGATCGCGGCGACCTGGGCGCGGGTGGCGCTGGCGCGCGGGAGGAGCTTGCCGTCCGTGCCGTTGACCAGCTTCTCTGCGACAGCCCAGGAAAGCGGAGCCTTCGCGTAGGTGGAAACTGCCGCGGCGTCGGAGAAGGCGCTCAAGCTCGCGCTTGCCGACGTACCGTACTGCTTGTACTGCGCGTAGCGGCAGAGGATGGCTGCCATCTGCTCGCGGGTCACATTCTCGCTCGGGCTGAAGGTCACGGCGCTGGTTCCGTTGACGATGCCGCTGTCGGCGGCCCAGGTGACGGCGGCTTCATAGTAGCTGCCGATCGTGACATCCGAGAAGCCGCTGCGGCCGGTGACGGCGGGTTCACCTTCGAGCCGGTAGAGGACCGTGACGAGCATGGCGCGCGTCATGGGGGCGTAGGGGCTGAAGGTCGTGGCCGTGGTGCCGGAGAAGAGGCCGTTTTCGTAGGCGAAGACAACGTCGTCATAGAACCAGTCGGTCTCGCGCACGTCGGTGAACGGCAGCGTGCCGTCGGTGAATTCCACGGTGATGCGGTCGTAGATCTTCAAGCTGCTGCAGGTGTAGCTCTCGACCGCGCCGATAGACTTGCCGTTGACCTTGACGTCCTTGACATGGCAGCCCTTGTCGGGCGTGAAGATGAACTTCACGGTCCGGCCGAGGTCACTGAGCGTCAGTACGGGCGCCGCCTTGCCGTGCTTGCCGGCCGTGACCACGTCGCCGATGTGGCGGCGGGCGTATTCCGCGGGAGAGATATCCGCGGCCGTGAGCCAGGTGGAGGTCTCCGTCGCGTAGTTGTCCACGTAGTGCCAGACGATGCGGTCGCCGTTCTGCAGCACGTGCTCATCCAGGGCGTAGTTGCCGTGCGTGCCGTTGACGGTGAACATCCAGCCGGAGCCTGCGCCGTTGTCGAACTCGCTCAGCGTGTAGCCGCCGAGGATGGATGGGGCGGTGATGCTTCTGACGTAGCCGGAGGCTGCGCCGGTGCTGGTCAGCCCGGCGTCCTGCAGGGCTTCGGTGAAGACGTCATAGACGGTACTGCCCTTCTTGACGGTGTAGGTCTCCGTTTCGATCCAGGTGACGTAGCCGAGGTGCTTGCCGGTGTAGGACTCGGGGAAATCGCCGATCAGACGGAAGCTGACCTCGATGGTGTCGCCGTTCACGTAGGCGTCGATGTCTGCCTTGGCCTGTTTGAGCGCGGCGTCAGCCTGCTCGGCGTACTGGGCGCTGCTGATGGAGCTGCGGCCGGTGCGATAGGCCTCGGTGATCTTCGTCCACTGGTCGGTGGTGTAGTCGGTGCGCTTGAGCTTGTCGTAATAGGCGTCAAGCTCGGCGAGCTTGGCCTTGCGGTAGGCCTCGAGGAGCGTCTGGAAGGTCTGCTTCCGCTGCAGGAAGGTCCCGTAGTTCGTGACCTCTGCCTGTTCCTCCGCCGTCAGCCCGGCGTAGGCCGCTTCGATCTCCTGCAGGGCAAGATAGGTCTCGCGTTTGCAGTCGGTGACGGTGCCGAGGGCGGTGATCTTCGCCGCGACGTCGGCTGCGCCGCTGGCTGCCGGGAGGAGGTCGACGGCGTCGGACATATCGTAGAGGCTTTTCACGCCGCGCTTGAAGCGGTCATAAGCGACGAGGGCATAGGCCGCCTGCTCGGTCGGACGCGGGGAGACTCTGGCGTTGGACGCAGTGGAGTCGAGGGAGAAGCCGCCGGAGGCCGTCTGGTAGGACAGGAGGCTGGTCAGCGGGTTCTTGCCGCCTCTGGCGTATCTGGCGTCCGTGCAGTCGATGCCGAGGGCCGAGTAGGCCGTGACGAGCTGCGCGTCGGTGCAGGCGTTGCCGTAGCCGGTCAGGCCCTCCAGATAGGTCAGAGCCTTGTCGATCGCGTCCTGCACGCCGGTCTCGCTCTTATGCGGAGCCAGGGCCGTGAGGACCATGGCGGTGGCGTCCACATTGTCGGCCGGGTTCTTGTCATTGATCTTCCATGCGCCGGAGGGGTTCTGCATGCTGAGCAGATACTGGATCATCGCCGGGACCGCAGCGGTATCCGCGACGGTATAGGGTGCGGAGTCGATGGCGATGATGGCGAAGGCAGCGCTGGTGGTGCCGGGGACGGTCGCCTTATAGGCGCTGCCGGTCTTCGCGGTCAGCGGGGTGACCAGATCGTAGGTTTCGCCGCCGACCGTATAGGCCTTGGCGTTCTGCCCGAGCGCGGTCAGAGCGAGGACGAGGCGGGCATTCTCGTTGGTGGTCTCAAAGCTGCCGCCGTTCGCTGCCAGGAGCTTCGCCAGTTCGTCGGCATAGCCCGCGTACCAGCGCTTGTCGGCGTCGGAGCTGAGCCCCGCGCGGGCCAGGGCCATGACAGCCCAGTCGCCGTTCGTGCTCTGATTCGCCTTCGGAGTGACGCTGCTGCGGATGTAGGCCAGGACGCTCTGCAGCTGGGTCTGGTAGCCCTGCGCGTTTTTCAGCTCGTTGAGCTTTGCTTCTGCGGCTTCGAGCACGCCGAGCTTCGTGACATGCTCCTTGGCGGCGTCGCTCAGGCCTTCATATGCGCTGCGGGCAGCGGTGATGAGGCCTTCCTTTTCCAGCGTGACGGTGCCGATGGCTTCGATCTTTGCGTCGACAGCGGCGGCCGCGTCGCGGTCGGCCTGATCCTGCGCGGCGTCGGCGACGGCCTTCTTATAGTCGGCCTCGGCCTTGGCGAGCTTTTCTTCCGCATCGGGGAGCAGCTTCTTGGCCGCATCGGTCAGGCTCTTGTAGGCGCCCGAAGCCTCGTTGATGGCATCCGCGCTGTCCTTGGTGACCGGGAAGAGCGCGTCGATCTTCTCCCCGGCGGCTTTCGCAGCCGCCTGATTGGCCGTGCTGACGACGGTGACGGTCACGCTGACTTCCTCGCCTGCCAGCTTTTTGAGCGTATCGAGGACATCCGCGTAGCTGCTGTTGTCCTTGCAGGTCTCGTAATAGCCGCCGAAGCGTGCGCTCTTGAGGTTGGCGGTGATGGTAACGGTCTTGTCGTCGGTCGCATGCGGGGTGACGAGCAGGTTTTCATCGGCGATGACGGCGCTGTTGCTGCTGCGGAAAAGCCGCCAGGGCTGTGTGCCCATCGAGTCATAGCCAGGCAGATCCGTCGGGACGATGCCGGTGCCCAGCGTTTCGGCGCTGGTGTAGACCCAGATGAGTTTTCCGTCGGCATCCAGACGGGCCTCATGGAAGGCGTGCAGGTTCTTCGTGACGGCATCGGCCGAGATGTTCTGGTCGTCGTTGATGCCGGCGAAGAAGTTCGCCTTGGCCTTCTCGAGCAGGGCCAGCTCCGCGGCGAGCTCGGAGGGCTTCAGCGGGATGACGGTGATGGTGCCGAGCTCCTTGGTCTGGGTGTAGCGGGTATCCAGATCCTTCCCGTTCTTCTTCGTGACGGTGAGGGTCAGCTTGACCTGACCGGCCGTCTCCGCGAGGCGGCAGATCTTCAGGCGGTAGCCGTTCACTGCCGCGTAGGTCGTCGCAGTGCCATCCGGCGCGGTCGCGGTCACGGTCATGGCATAGCCGTCGGAGCCGGTATGGAAGCTGACCGTCGTAAAGTCCCAGGAGCGCAGGAGCTGGATATCATTCGTCACGTTGGCCGGGTCGATTGGCTCTTTGGTGACGGAGTCCGTCAGTCGGGCCAGCGTGTACTCCGCGCAGATCTTTTGGATGGTCTGCATGTAGTCGCTCGCCGCGCCGGGGACGGTGACGTCGATCGTCTTTGTGCCGGTGATCGGCGCCTCGACGTCCTTATTATAGTCGTCGATGTTCTTGTTGAATGTGAAGGTGGCGGTCAGGGTAACTGGGGTGTCGGTATCGTTGGGATGGATCGTGCCTTCCGCGGGGGTCAGCGGGCCCTTGTCCTCCACGGTGACGACGACGCTGGAGCTGGTCCAGCTGATCGTCGACCAGCCGCAGGTATCCAGTCTCACCGGGAGCGTCAGGGTCTTCGTGACCGCGGTGCTGGTTTCGTTCTCGCCCTTGATGGTGTCGAAGATCAGGTTCTCTGCCGCGGCGGTCATGGCTGTGGTGACCTTTGTGCGGTCCCACGGGATGGAGACCATGCAGCTGCCGGTCGTGACGCTGACTTCGTTCGCGGTGCTGAGGGTGAACGTTACGCCGTTGACCCGCGCGTCGCCGGTGCCGATGCTGCTCTGGGACGGATCCTCGTAGTAATAGGTGACCTTGCCACTGTCGTCGATCAGTGTGCCCGCACCGAGGCTCGTCTTGCCCTTGTCCGCAAGGGTCACGGTGATCTGGTCGGCGGTCAGGGACGCGCCGCTGGCGGTGATGGCATCCGCGAGCTTGTCACGGACGGTATCAAGGACATTTACCTCGCCGGTCTTGTAAGCCACGCGGAACCGCGTGCCGAGCTTGGCGATGATGGCCTCCAGCGCGGCTTTGTCCACGGAGGCGGCCGTCCTGACGGTGAGGGTGAATTCCTTCGTGTCGGAGACGCCGTTCTTCGTGATCGTGGCAGTCAGGATGACGGTCACGTCATTGTTCGTCGGGAGCGTGACGGTGCCGTCGTCGGCGATGATCGCCGGGTTGCTGCTCTTCCAGGTGATGGCCGAGCCGTTCGCGCCGGTCGAAGCCAGCTCGAGCTTGCCGGCGGAGGTCACGGTCGTCGGGGTGACGGTCAGGGCCGCTTTATCGGCCGCGACGTCCTCGGCGTCCTGCGTGACCTGCGGGGCGCGGCCGCCCTGCCATTTGAGCACGGGGAAGCCGCCGTTGATGTTCTCCGCGTCGACGTTGAAGGTCTTGTCCGTCGGGCTGAGGGTGATGGCAAAGGCGTCGAGCTTCATCTCGGACGCGAGCTTGCAGTTTGCCTCGCCCTTGTCCAGCGGGTAGCCGACCATCTCGTCGGTGTGGATGGTGCTGCCGGAGGTATAGGAATATGTGCCCTTCAGGAAGTAGCAATTTTCAACGCTGCCGATCGCATCACCATTGCTGTTTGCAATCGTGCCCGCGATCGTGCCGCAGGCCGGGTTCGTAGAAGTACTGGCGGAAACGATCTTGCCGGTGTTATAGCAGTTCTTTACGATCGCAGATGCAGTGTCGTTGGCAATGCTCACGATGCCTGCTGTACGGCTCGGGCCAGTGATCGTGCCGGTGTTATAGCAATCCGAAATCGCCGCGCTCTTCAGCACACCAGCGATACCGCCTACGCCGCCGTAACCCTTTTGTGCAACTGTCACAGCACCGGCATTGAAGCTGCGGGTAATTGGGCCAGAAGACAAACCGGCGATACCGCCGACCTCTGCAACGTAGGTCGGAGAATTTTGGTCCGCGCCGGTCCAATTGCTGCTGATCGCACCATAGTTGGCGCAGTCGGTGATACGACCGGTCGCATAGAGCCGCCCGACGATGCCGCCGACGACCGACCATTTTGCGGAGATGGTCATATGGCTGACGCAGCCCTCAAACGAGCCATAGGCCTGATTGCTGATACCGCCCTTCGGGGCCGTATCCTTGTCGTCTGCAGCGTGATTGCTGCCGTAGACCGTGACGTTTTTGACCAGAGCGCCTTTGCCAGTATAGCCGAAGAGCGCGGCGGTCAGACCGTAGACGGACTTGCCATTGCCGTCGAAAGTGCCGGTGTACATATGGCTGTAGTCGCCGATGGGGGTCCAGGTGTTGCTGGTCTGGCCGTAGTTGACGTAGATGTTGGCCGTCAGCCTGGCGTGATATGCGGTATTGCCCGCGTTGACCTGATCGGCGAACCAGGCGAGCTCCGCCGCGGTGCTGATCTCGTAGACGCCGTCGGTGGGCGTGACGGGTGTTTTGTCCGTGCCGTTCCAGGTCTTGTTAGTCTCGAGCTGAACTGCGATGGTCGCATCCTTGCCGCTGACGGTGAAGGTCGCTTCGACCTTGTAGTAGCGGGCGTCGTCGACGATGCATGTGTACGTGCCGTCCGGCAGGCTGTAGGTGAAGGAACCAGCCGCGTTGGGCTCGACGCTCTCATCTGCATGCTTGACCGTGACGGAGGCCGGAGTGACGCTTGCGTTCTCGTCATTGGTGAAGGTCAGCGTGACGGTGTACAGCTGCGCGCCTGCCAGCTCGATGGGGCCGACGGTCTGCGCCGCGCCCGCGACGGTGAAGTCGCCGGTCGCGCTCGTGCAGCCGAGCTTGGAGACGGTGTAGCGGTATTCGCCGTTCGGCAGGCTGTAGACATTCGCATTTTCCGCCGAGGGCTGGATCGTCTCCCCGGCCGCGTCCGTGACGGTGATCTTTGCGCCGGGCGTTGTGACGTTGAAGGTCACGGAGAAGGTCTCAACGCCGAGGTTGACGTCGACGCGCTGGCTCTCGCCATTTACGGTGACGGAGCCGGTGGCGGTGTTATAGCCCTGCTTGGAGACGGAATAGCTGTACGTGCCGTTTTCCAGCACGAAGACGCCGGGCTCCGCCGGGGTCTTGCCTTCGATGGCGACAGCCGCGCCCTCGGGCGTGACAAAGGTCACAACGGGCGTTGCAGCAGGATCCTGCCAGTCCAGGGTCAGCTTGCCGTCGCTGCCCGCGGCGAACGCGCCGCCGAGCAGGCCGATCAGGCGCTTGCTGCCAAGTTCTTCAGCAGAAATAAAAGAGGCTTCGTCATCATCTGCCGCGTAGCTGCCGATGGTTGCTGTGCAGCTGCCAGCCAAGGCATAGCTGCCGCTGACCGCGGCGGCCACAGCATTTTTGCTGCCCACAAGCGCGCCGCCGTAGATCTCGCTTGTTACCGTGCCGCTGTTCAGGCAGACCGCAACAGCGCCGTTGGAGCTATTATACAGTTGTCCAGCGATGCCGCCGACTCCCTCCGGGACACCCTTGTAACCAGCCTTTCCTGCACCCGCAACTGCACCTGTATTATAGCAATTCGTGACCTTGCTGCTCGAATATCCGACGATGCCGCCGATCTTCGAGGAAGCACCAGTAATCTTGCCGGTGTTATAGCAAGCAGTGATGGGAATCGATGCTGTTGCCGCAATACCGCCGATCGAAGCTTTGCCGCTGATATTGCCGGTATTGGCGCAGTTCGAGATACCGGGGCTGTTGGAAGCGCCGCCGACGACACCGCCAACGTTTTCACCGGTCGTCCCGCCATCGATCGAGCCTTCATTCCGGCAGCCGATGATCACAGCGCTGTTGTCCGTGTAGTTCGTCATGTAACCGACAACGCCGCCGACATAATAGAGGTAAATACTTTCGCTGCGCGGCGTGATGTTCATGCGGTTGACGCAGTTTTCCACTCTGCCGCCAGCCAGGTATGCCACAACGCCGCCGCAGTTCCATTCGGCCTTCATTGCACCTTCCACAGTCACATTTTTGACAGTGCCGCCAGTGTACACATAGCCGAACAGGCCTGCGCCTCTGTATTTTCCGCTGATGAGCTCGCCGACCGGATTCAGGCCGGCGATGGTCTTGCCGTTGCCGTCAAAGGTGCCCTTATAACCGGTCTTGGCGCTGGTATCGGTCAGCTTGCTGATGGCTGTCCATGGGTGGCCGCCGAGGTTGATGTTCTCGGTCAGCCTCGCGTTCAGGGTGTAATTGCCCTTGTTCACCTCGTCGCGGAACCAGGCGAGCTCGTAGCTGTTGGAGATCAGATAGGTCTCGCCGTCCTTCTGCGGTTCGACTGTGGTCGAGCCATCCCAGTCGGTGGTGTAGTGCATCGTGAGCGTGACGGTCTGGTTCGCAGTCACGTTCAGGGTATCGGTCAGGGTGGCAAAGGTCTTCGCCTTGACCTCGTAGGTATAGGTCCCCTGCGGGATGGTTTTTGCCGTGTTGTTGGTCAGGGAGAGCGTCGTCTTGCCGTCCGCCATGGTGAGGGTGATGACGGGCTCGTCTTCGGCAAACGCTCTGCCCTCCTCCGCCGTGACAGCGAAGGTGACGCTCGCGGTGTTGACCGTGATGGTAACGGTATTTTCCGCGGGGTCGGAATTTCCGTAGGTCTCGCCGTCGCCGATGGCGGTGACGGTGATGGTATAGCTGCCGGTCCCGGCGAGCTCAATTTCCGTGGTGTAGTCCCGGGTCGTTTCGATGAGCGTCTCGGTCACGAGCGTCTCACTGCCCTTCGCAAGCGAAACGAGATAGCCGCGCGCGTTCGGGACCGCCGTCCAGCTGGCAGACTTATCCGTCCACGTGATGACCGGGGGCGCGAGCTTCTGCGGCTGGATGACCGGGAGGGCGGGCGCGTTCAGAAGATACGGGAAGCCCGCGTTTTTCAGGCCGTCGGCCCCGGCGTAGATACCGAAGGCGCTGCCGAGCCTCGTGAGGATGGCCGCATCCTTCAGCTCCGCCGTGGTCTTGGGCGTGCCGGTGGTGTTCTTGCCGCTGTCCTTGCCGGTCAGGGCGCTGTCCTCGCAATAGAAGGCTTTCGTGACCGAAGCATAGCTGCCGCCTGCGATTGGGCCGAAGGTGCCGGTATCAGCCGTCACATCCACGACCATATAGGAGTTCTGGATCTTTGCTCTGGAGCTGCTGGACACGCCGTCACCGATCAGACCGCCGACATAGCCGTCGCCCGTGACTGTGCCGCGTGCAAAGCAGCTCGTGATCGTGCTCGCGCAGTAGCCGCCAACCAGGCCGCCGGCATAGTCGCCGGCCGCTGTTACGGTGACATGCAGCGCATAGCTCTCATTCACGGTCTTGCCGGTCATACCGATCAGACCGCCGATCTTGCTCGTGCCGCTGACCGTGGTATCCATTACCGCGCAGCGATTGACCGCTGCCGCGCAGTTGCCGATCAGACCGCCGACCGTACCTGTGCCGGTGACTGCAGCATTTTTCACCACGCAGTTGGTCGCGCTGCCGCTGCTGTACAGACCGCCGACCAGCACACCGGTGTTGATGGATACACTGGTGACCGAAGCGGTATCGATCGTCAGGTCCTTGGCGATAACGTTGGCATGGCCAAACAGGCCTGCAAATTTCGCACTCTCCGTTACCTCTATCTTGAGGTTGGAGATCACATGTCCCGCGCCGTCGAACGTACCGCGGAACGAATGGCTCGAATCCACGCCGATGGGCGTAAACGGCTTGTTGTTCAGGTCAATATCTGCGGTCAGCACATAATAGGCGTCATTGACTGCCTTTTTGTCCGCAGCGAGCTTGCTCAGATACGCCAGCTCTTCGCCGCTTTCGATCTGGTACGGATCCGCCGCGGTGCCGGAGCCGCCGGAGAAGCTCTCCGCCACGCTGCCGTCCCACGCGGTGAGGGCGGTCCATTCCGCGGCGATGGTCTTTTCCGTGCCGTCCATCGTGACGGTGCTGCGGATGCTCTTATAGCCCTTGCGCTGGATGCGGTAGCTGTAGGTCTCGGGCACGAGCGTGAAGGTATAGGTCTCCCCTTCCCGCGCGCCGGTCTGCTCGCCGCCGGCCGCATGGGTGACGGTGACGGCGGCGTCCGCCGGGATGTTCGTGAAGGTCAGCTTGCTGCCGGTCTTCGCCGTCAGTTTGACCGTCGTATCGGCAAGGCCGGTCGACTTGGCGACCGTGACGTCGCCGGAAGCGTCGGCGTAGCCGAAGCAGGACGCGGCGTAGTGGTAGACGCCCTTCGTGAGGGCGTAGACGATCTTGCCGTCTTTGTCCTTCGCTGTCTTCGGCGTGATGGTCTTAGCGTCTTCGCCCTCGCCCTGGGTCAGGGTGAAGTCCGCGCCCACGGGGTCGACAATGAAGTTGACGTCATAGGTCTTCGCCGCCAGCGTCACGGCGTGGGTCACGTCGGACGTCGCGATGGTGAAGGAGCCCTCCTGCTTCAGATAGTCGTTCTCGCCGTCGTCACAGGTGACCGCCCAGCGGTAGCTGCCCTTATTGAGGCCGGAATAGATGTAGGTCGCCTCGTTCTTTTCGCTGTCTGTGCGCACCTCCGGGGTGCCGACGCTGGCTGCGCCGGTCACCGTGACGGAGGCGTTGGCAGGCTTGACCGTCAGCGTGATGGTAAAGGTCGCATTCGGGTCTTGCCACTTGAGGGTGGGATAGGGATCCGCGTCTGCAAACGCGCCGCCGAGCGAGGCCGCCAGCGTTTTGAATTCCTCCGCGGTCTTCGCGGTGCCCTTCGTATCCTCGGGGCCGCAGCCGGTCAGATAGAAGCAGGCGGTCGCTTTCGCGCTGTAGCTGGTGCAGTGGCCGAACAGCGCTTTTGCATAGGTCCCAGTCGGGACGCTGCCGGTGGAATAGCAGTTCGTGGCCGTGCCGCTCAGATAGCCCGTAATGCCGCCAAGATAAGCGCCGGTCTGGATATCTCCCCGGTTATAGCAGCTTTCGATCGTGCCGGCACTTTCATTCTTGCCGGCAATACCGCCAATATGGCCAATGTTCTCGTTTCCGCCCGTGACCCGCGCCAGGTTATAGCTGAGCGCAATCGTCCCGCTGTTCTGGCCGGCAATGCCGCCAGCCAGCGCATAATAGGAGCTGGTGGCTTTTTCATTGTGTGTTACGGGCGCGCTTTCGTTTGCGCAGCCCGTGATCGTGCCCTCATTGAGAGCTGCAATGCCGCCTGCATAGCCGCCGCTGGAAATCATAGAGTTTTTCAGCGTGACATTGCTGATCGTACCGGCATTCGATGCGGCGGCGAGCGCCGTATAAACCTTCGGATTGTACGAGCCGGTCTTCATGCTCTTGACGCTTGCGTCCGCGATCGTGAGGTCGTGGATGCTGCCGGTCTTGCCGACGTAGCCGAACAGGCCGGAGACCGCGTCTTCGCCGTCCATGTACAGGCCGGTGATGGTCTTGCCGTTGCCGTCAAAGTCGCCGGTGAAGGCGGCGGAGCTGGAAGCGCCCATCGGCGTCCACTTCTGCGCATAGTCCCCCGGCTCGTTGAGGGTGATGTTCTTCGTCAGAATGCCCTTCGCGCCCGGTTCTTCCCCGTTCACGAGGTCGGCAAAGCCCTTCAGCTCTGCACCGGACGTGATCTGATAGACGTCGCCAACCTTGGTCGGCACAACGCTGTCGCCTTCCCAGGCATCGCTGGCCGTCAGCGCGACGTTGACCGTCTGCGCCGCCGCGCCAACCGTCAGGAGCTGGTTTTTGATCTTCTTATACCCCTTGGCCTCGACCGTGTAGGTATAGCTGCCGGCGGGAAGGTCATAGACGGTCGGGTTCGCTTCCCGGGCCGTCATCACGGTCTTTTCGCTGTTCCAGACAGTGATGGTGATGGCCGTATCCACGGCCGCGCCGGTCACGTGAAAGGTAACGGCGATCTTGTCCGCAGCCGTCAGCGTATCCTGAATCTCAAGGTTTGCGCCGTTGACCTGGAACGGGACATTTTCCTTGCTCTCATAGCCAAACAGCTCTGCAGAGTAGGTATAGCTGCCGTCCGGGAGGATCCAGGTGTTCGCCGTCTCCGAGACAGGCTGGATGGTCTCGCCCTGCTTGACGGTGATGGCCACGTCCTTGGGCATGTTGGGGAACGTGACGGTCCAGACCTTCGTCCAGACGGCGTAGAGGTTCACATCTGCGCCGTTCAGCGTGATGGACGCGCCGTCGGCGTATTTGACCGCGCCGCCCGCCGTCTCGGCCCAGCCGTCAAAGCGGTAACCCGCGTAGGTGAAGGTGTTCTTCGTCAGGTCAGCCGTACCGAAGACGCCCTGCTCACTGGTCGCGTCCGTGCCGTTGTTGGCGTGGAAGATGACCTTGTTCGGGAGGGTGACGGTGAAGTTCTTCAGCCAGACACAGTCGCTCGTCCCATCGCCGCTGAAGTCCTTCTCAAAGCGGATCCGGATCTTTTCGCCAGCCTGTACCTCCACACTGTAGGAGGCATAGTCGCTCATCTCTCCGCTGAACGCTTCTTTATCCGCCTCATTGAGCAGCGTCTCCGTTTCCTTGCCCGCTGCCTCCGTGATCCGGTAGACCTTCAGATAATCCCACTTGGCTTCCGAAGAAGTCTTATAGGAGAAAGTCAGCTTTGCTGTCTTCAGGAAAGAGATCGTCAAACCGGATTTCGAGCTGCCGATTTTTTTGTTTGTCGTAACCAGCGCTGTACCGTCTTCCGCTACTTCCAGCGGGTAGATTTTCTTTTCAATGTCTTTCGTATCATTGGCAACCGTTGCTGTGCCTGCCAATGCTGCGAAGAAGTTCTTGAACGCAGCGTCGGGATCCGTTACTGTCTTGACTGCGGTAACGGTGTAGACGCCCGGGTCTACCTTTTCCGCGCCGCCGTAGGCGTCGTTGTTCTGGCTCGGCCAGCTCTTCGCACCGACCACGACGGTGAACGTGTCGCCCGCACTGACCGTGACGGTCTCGTTCCGGCGCACGAGCGCGGTATTCGTGTACCAGCTGGTCCCGTCGTTATTCAGCGCATCGATCTGCGTATCCGTCAGCGTGCCTTTGAACACGCAGGCGAGGAAGTTCTTGTTGTACGCCGTCGGAACGATCTTGACCGACTTGCTCTCCGCGTCGCCGAGCGGGATCTCATAGTGGGTGGAGTCGACCTTGTTCAGATCAACACCGGTCACGGTGAGGCTGGACAGGGTCTTGTTTGTATCATACGCGATACTGCCAACGTCCGAGCCGCCGAGGCAGGTGTACTTCATGCAGATCTCATCGCCGCTGCGCAGCTCTTTTCCTGCTCTGTAATACGAAGACAGTTGATTCGGGAACCAATCGTTGAGCGTGAACATCCAGCCGCCAGCGCCGCCCTCTTTCAGTCCGTTGATCGCCGAAACATAGGAATCCGAATGGGTCATGGAATACCCCTTGAGCGCTTCTTCCAAGCAGGTCATCGCCGTGGAGTTCTCGTAGAGCGTGACCTCCTTGTCGACGAGCTTTCCATGCCACTTTGCTGCGCCGGCTTCCCAGGTCCCGTAGCCGGTATCCGCAGCGCCGGTATCCGCCGTGTTATTTTCCACGATCACACGGACCGTACCGATCGCGCTGCCCAGATCGAACGCGGTCTCACTGTCGCTGCTCTGCGCGGCTGTCTGCGGCACAGCTTTGGGCTCCTTTTTGGGCTCCTCGGCCGGGATCTCTTCGGCCGGAGTTTCCTCTGCCGGGGGCTCTTCTGCCGGAGTCAGCTCCGGGTCGTTTGCCGGAAGCTCCTCTGCCGGGTCCTCCGCCGCGGGCTCGTCCGCGGACTGCGGCTGATAGACGATGGTCCGGCTCTGCGTCTCGCCCGCAGCGCTGACGGTCAGCGTATAGCTGCCCGCCGCCTCAAACGAAAGCTCATAGGCCGTCCAGCCGTCCGCGGCCTGCGTGCCGGTCAGCGCTTCGCCGTCCAGACTGGCGGTGTGCTCCACCGCCTCGCCGTCCGCCTCCGCGCGGATCGATACCGGAAGCGGCGACTGCGCCGCGGCATAGACGCCATCTGCCAGTGCGCTGTCCAGACTGGTCTCGATCGTGACCGTCTGCTGCGCGGGCAGCGTGTCCTCCGCTCCCGACGCCAGCACGTTCACCGGCAGAACGCCGATGAGCATGACCAGTGCCAGGATCAGACTCAATACTCGTTTTTTCATGTGGTTCGCTCCTTTTTCTTTATTTTTCTTCGTGGTCGTATCTGCAGCGCCGATAAGGGGCGCATATACGCAAAAAAGCCGCCGTCTGAAACAAGTCAGACGGCGGCCGTACCCGTGCGCCGGGCGCACGGAAAAAATGAACGCACTGCTCATAAGATCAGTGCGCACAAAAATCGACATTGCAGGGAGAGCTCGTCCTGAATGTTTCACATCCTGAAAGCGCAGGATATCTGCGCCCTGACAGCAATTCTTCTGACTTGCAATCTGGAGGATCCGGGATCCTCCGCGTCCGTTTCCTACCTTCTCACAGGGCTCAAGTCCCCGCAATGGCTACCTTTCGGTCACGCAGCGCATGGCTGCTTTGGAACGTCCTCTTGCTCACAGCTCCGGTCGAGTGGATTGGTTACCTTTCCTTTTTCATCGCAGACTGCCAAGTCTGACAACCTGCGATTACACGTCACGGATGAAGCATATTCAATTTTCCGGCCCCGCCCCTCCTCCGGGCCCCGGCCGATTTCCCCTCCATTATACAAAACTCACGCCAAAAGTCAATGCCGGCTTTTGGTGAGCGCATGCAAACAGTGAGCGATGCCTTTTCATGCGAAGCATAAAAGGCGCTGCGGGCCAATGAGTTTTTCGCGGCACACTCCCCCGCTATTTATGGTCTCAGCATGGTCACGTCATTGATCAGGAAGGCGTCGGGGCGGAAGGGGTGGATCTTTTTGAGATTTTCCGGGGTGGTGAGGCCGACTTCCGGGGTCCAGGTCATGATCCACAGCTCTTTTCCATATTTGCGTACGCTTTGCGCGGTATCTGCGTTCAGCCATCCTTCGATCAGACGGATAGCGTCCGCCTGCGTTTCACCGAAAGCGGAGATGCTTTCCACGTCCGGCAGGAAGCCCAGCACTTTGATCGTGCTGTCATACGCCTTGACCTTCTTTACTGCCTCTGTGCTTTGAACGCCAAGCACCACTTTATGAAGATAGTCGTGTTTTTCGATGCTTTCCGGGAAGCTAACAAGGACTTTATCTTCTGCTGCATAAAACGTGCGGCAGCGTCGGATGGTTCTGGTGCTGCCGCATGTTTGCTTACGATCCTGTTTTGTCCATCAGGCGCTTTTCTCTGCTGCGCAGCGCTTAAGCAGCTGCTGGATGCAGATCGTGACGCCGGCCATGACGCATGCGGAGGCCAGCAGCATCGGCTGATAGGTGCCGAGACAGTCGAAGGTCAGATTGGCGATCGGCGTGCCTACGGCGTAGCCGGCCGTATTGACGGATACGATGATGCCAAGCATTTTGTTGTATTGCGGCCCCTGAAACAGGTCCTGCGCGATCAGCGGGAGCATGATCGTCTCCAACGGCAGCGCCAGCGCGGACAGGATGCCGTAGGCCATCGCCAGCACGCGGCCTGTGGGCGTGGCCGTGACCTCTGCGAGAAGGATCAGCACTGTGATCGCCGCGCAGTCACACAGAAGTACGGTCCTCCGAAGTCCCGCATGGTCGTGAATGACGCCCGTCAGGAATTTGCACACGGTCAGGCTGAGCGCATGCGCGCTCACGACCGCGGCAACATAGCCCGCATCCAGGCCGACGTCCTTCATATGCGCTGCGCTGACGCCGGTCGTGCTCTGAAGGATAAAGCCGGTCAGGAAGACGCAGACAAGGAGCAGATAGAACCGGGCACCGCGCGCGGTGCTCTGCCCGCTTTCAGCCTGCTGCGGTTCTTTTTCTGCGCTCGTGCTTTCTGGGATTTTCTCCGGCGGCTCGCGATAGAGCGCGAGGACGATCCCGGCGGTCACGGCCAGGATCAGCGCCACGAGCTTATAGGCATTGCGATAGCCGAAGGCGTCGCCGGGCGCATAGATGATCGGTGTGACGATCTGCGTCGCGACTGCCGCGCCGACGCCGTTTGCCGCGAGGATCAGGCCCATGATCTTTCCGGCGTGCGCCGGACACCAGCGGTGCACGATGCTGCCGACCATCGTCGTTGTCGTCCACGCAAGGCCAAGGCCCAGCAGCACGCCGCCCAGATAAAACAGATAGATATTCGGCGCGTAGGCATAGAGCAGCATGGACGCGATGAGACAGGCGAAGCCCGCGGCGATCAGCCGTTTGCGGCCGAATCTCGCGCACAGCGCGCCGAAGAAGAGATTCACGACGGCCGTTGCGATATAGCGGCAGCTGTCATTGATCGAGAAAAGGCTGCGCTTGATGCCGAGGGCCTCGGTGATGGCCGCGAGATAGAGGCTTTTACTGCTGCTGCAGAAGCCGAGACAGACAAAGACCATCAGGAAGCTTGCGGCGACAATGACCCAGCGATACCGCTGCGGGGAGATCTTTATGTGCTTCATCAGACGCCTCTTTATGGTACGAGCAGTTCCCGGTGATCCGCCGGAAGGAGGATCCCGTGCAGGACCTTTTCATGCAGGCGCGGCAGATCTGCACGCTCCCAATCGCAGAGGGGATAGCGGTATGCGCCGTCTGCATCCGGTCTGTCCGCCAGCACGTCGGAAAAACGGAGCAGGCGCACATCGTAGTTTTCCTCTGCGTCCGCCGCAGTCAGGATGTAGACCGGCAGGATCTGAAGGCCGGTGACAAAGGTCCTCGGCCTGCCGTCCAGCTCCCCCTTTGCGAGCGTATAACGCGGGACATAGGTGATGCGGCTGTCGCGGCTCTGCGGGTGAAAGCTGACGAAGTCGCCGAGCGAGTAGAAGATCAGGCAGCTGCGCTGCTCGCCGTTTTGCGTATAGGTGTACTTTTCCATCGGCTGTGAGACATGCGGATGCGTGCCGACGATCACATCAACGCCCATTTCCGCGAGCTTGTGCGCGTATTCCACAGTCTTGGGGTGCGGATACAGCTCGAATTCCCAGCCCCAGTGTGCGTGCAGCGTGATGATGTCCGCTTTCTGCGCCTTTGCCGAGGCGATGAGCTGTTCGATGAGCGTAAAATCGCACGGGGTGTCGTTGAAGCGCACCTCATTCAGGAGCCACTTCTTTTCATATGCGCGGTCGTTGAGGTCAAACGTCGCGCTCAGCTCCGCGACGCGCACGCCGCCGACGTCCAGCACGAGCGCCTGCGTCTGCTCCTGCGGACTGCGGTTCGTGCCGGAATGCGCCGCGCCGCGGCGGTCAAGCTCGTCGAGCGTTGCGAGAAGGCCCGCCTCGTCATAGTCATAGCAGTGGTTATTCGCCGTGGAGAAATAGCGGATCCCGGCGTTCACAAACCGGTTCAGCATCCCGGCGGACGTGTTCATGCGCGGATTGCAGTCTGTCCTGGTCTGGCCGGGCAGGACCTTCGGCTGGTTGCGGCCGAAGGGCGCGGCGGGATAGACCGTCGATTCCAGATTTGCCGTCGGCAGGTCGGTGGTCAGGTAGAAGTCCGCGATGGAATCGAACAGGTGCGGCGTGTACGCATCGCAGATGCAGTCGACTGCCATGCAGTCCGAGCCGTGGCTGACGGTGATGCGCCGCTCCTCGCGGAAGCCGGCAGGCAGCGGGAACTGCAGATCCTGCTGCCGGAAAAACTCCGCGAGGTTAGATCCGGGCATGGGCTGCTCCAGCGCGTGCCCCCAGCATTTGTAGCACCAGAATTCCTCTTCCTCCCGCGAGGAATAGACGCCGGGGCACGGATGCGGCTGGCAGAAGCGCACAGGATCTTCGGCGGCCATCGCCTCGAGGCGGGCGATGGTCTCCCGCGGGATCTGACTTGCGTATTTCATTTCAGGCGTCCTCCTTACTTATGCAGCGAGTCCATCGAACGCGGCTTGACGCCTTTCGGGATGGGGCATACATAGCCCTCCGGGCCGACCAGACGGCGGTGCTCCTGCTTCGCCCGCTCCAGCAGCTCCGCGTTGACCATCAGCTCCGCGCCCATCGCGGCAAGGGATTTTGCGATGTATAGCGTCATCTTGTGCGCGAGCGGCATGACGCCCTGCGTCACAGCCTGCCAGCTGTGGCACGGCGTGCCGAAGGCCCACGTCGCGGCCTTGGCCTGCACCGTGGGGCAGACCCAGCTCACGTCGCCGACATCGGTCGAGCCGCATTCATACTCGATCTGGCCCGTGTAGGGCAGCAGCTCATCGTGGATGGGATGCACCGGATCGGCCTTCGGATACTCTATAAGCGCCGTTTCAGTCAGCTCGCGGGCGAAGGCCTCGTCGGCTTCGGTGATCTCGGGCACGCCGATCTGCGCCATTTTTTCATAGAGCACGCGCTGAAGCGTGTCGTTCAGGATCGTATCAGAGCAGGCCTTCACAAAGTCGATCTCGACCGTTGTGCCGGTCATGAGGGCCGCGCCGCGCGCGATGTCGTTGACGCGTTCATACAGCTCCTTGACCTGTGCGCTGCGCGGCGCGCGGATGAGATAGAGGACCTCCGCGTGCGGCTGCACGACGTTCGGGCTGAAGCCGCCCGCGTCGGTGATGGCGTAGTGGACGCGCGCCTGGTCGATCATATGCTCACGGAGGTAGTTTGCGCCGACGTCCATCAGTTCTACAGCGTCCAGCGCGCTGCGGCCCAGATGCGGCTCGGCGCCGGCATGCGCGGCCTTGCCGTTGAATTTGTAGAGCACCTGGCAGTTTGCGAGCGAGGTCTGCACGCGCACGCCTGTGTTCTCGTCCGGATGCCAGCAGAGCGCGGCGTCCAGCTCGTCAAACACGCCGTCGCGCGCCATGAACGCCTTGCCGGAGCCGCCCTCCTCGCCGGGGCAGCCGAAGAGGATGACCGTGCCGGGGCACTTCTGAGTCTCCAGAAAGCGCTTGATGGCGATGGCCGCGCCGAGGCTGGCCGTGCCGAGCAGGTTGTGTCCGCAGCCGTGGCCGCATGCCCCGCCCGCGGTACGCTTTTCCGTCACACCGCCCTCCTGACTCAGGCCGGAGAGCGCATCAAATTCCGCCAGCACACCGATGACCGGATGGCCGGAGCCAAAGCGGCCGGAAAAGGCCGTGGGGATCCCGGCAAGGTTTTCTGTGACCTCGAAGCCCTCGCTGCGCAGCGCGCTGCAATAGCGCCCGGCAGCGTGGAATTCGGTAAAGGCGGTCTCCGGGTCCGCCCAGATGCCGTCCGAGAAGTTGTAGAGAAATTGCGCTTTTTCGTCGAGAACAGACAAGAAATCAAGCTTGACCATGAATAAACCTCCCGAAATTTTTCTGTTTTCATTATAATCCCGCATCCGGGAAAATCCACCGCGCCGCGTGTTGTTTCGTGAAGTTGCGCGGAAATTGCGTAAAAGTTGCGTGCAGGAATGCACGCATGTCCACCGGTCATACGCTCCAAATACAAAAGCACCGCCACAGCCGGAGCGCATGTGCGCCCCGCCGCGGCGGTGCTTCGTATTCTTTCTATTCCATGCGGCCCGCAGCTTTTTCCCGGCGGGCGCTGCTGACGATCAGGAAGCAGATGCTTCCTAGGATCAGCACACAGGAAAGCATCTGGCGGAGCGTCAGCTGCTCATGCAGGAGGATCGCGCCGATCACAATGCTTCCCAGCGGCTCAAACACACTCAGGATCGCGCACAGCCCCGCCCCGGCATACTGCACGCCGTATTGCAGGAAGACCGTAGCACAGACGTTATTCAGGAAGGCGATCAGCGCAATGATCCCGAAATTCGTCAGGATGCTCCGAAGCTGCAGCGTCGCGGTCAGCGCGCCGTAGATCAGGCCCACAACGGCCATGAGCAGGCAGATATAGAAGGTGAGCGTCTGCCGGTCTTCCTCCTCCAGAATGCCCGAGCGCTCCATGTACAGCAGCTGGAACGTCCACGTAAGGACGGACAGCACAGCAAACAGGAGGCCGCGCTCCGCGCCCGCCGTGACATTTTCAAGAAGGAGCCCCATGCTGATGGTCAGGACGGCCAGGGTGATGATGGTCGTTCCGGGCAGCTTCTGCCGGAACAGCACCGCCTCCGTCACCGCAACAAGCGCGGGGTACATAAAGTGGATCGTTGTGACTGTTCCGACCGGCAGATACAGATACGCCAGATTCAGAAAGATCTGTGTCGCCACCGTCCCGAAAACGCCGTACAGCGCGATCTTCGGCAGACTGCGCAGTTTGACGGCTGGAGGCTTGCGCCGGATGCAGCCTGCCAGAAGCAGCAGGAGCATGCCGCAGCCTCCGCGTCCGACCAGCAGCGTCGCGACGGACATGGACTCCTTTGTCGCCAGCTTGATGAGCGCCGCGCCAAGTCCGTACAAAAGCGCCGAGGCCGTCGCAAATACGGCGCCTTTGAAGCGTGTCTTTTCCATTTTTCTCTCTCCGATGTAAAAAAGTCGTATGCGCTCCGAAGAATGCCGCCGGTGGTCCGGCGGCGTCACACTCAGAGACGGATCTGGGCGGTATCTTCGTGGTACTCGATCAGTTCCCGGTCGCGCAGGATGGCGTCCAGCGTGGCAAAATACGCCGCCTTGCTCTCATAGGGCGCGTGATAGCGCTCCACGACCTGCTTTGCGCGCGCCGCGCCGTTTTCCAGCAGCAGCGCCATGAGCAGCAGCTGGCCCTTGGCCGAATTGACGCAGGCCATTTCCCGGTCGACGAGGTGATAGTCATCGCCGTGCGATTTTCCGGCCGCGCCCGCGATGTGCGGATGCAGGACCGGCATGATGCAGCTGACGTCGCCCATGTCGGTGCAGCCCGTCGTCCACTCGTTTGTGATCTTCACGCGGTCCGCGCCGAGCAGCGCACGCATGGCCTCGCCCGCCGCCTGGGCAAGCTCCGGGCTGTTGACCAGCGGCGCATAGCCGGGCCGGTCACTGACCGAGACCTTCGCCCCGAGCGCCAGCGCGCCTGCGGCCAGCGCACGGTCGACCTTCCGGTTCGCGTCCAGGATCGCGTCGAACGACGCGCCGCGGATGTACGATTCCAGCGTCGCCTCGCAGGGGATGATGTTGACGCATGCGCCGCCGGAAGTCATGATCGGATGAATGCGGATGTGATCGCCGTCGCGCAGCGTCTCGCGGATGGCGTTGATGCCCTGCAGGCCGAGCGACGCGGCATAGAGCGCATTGACGCCCTTTTCGGGGCTCCCGCCCGCATGGGCCGCGACGCCTTCATAGCGAACGGTCTTGGCAATGCAGCCGTTCTGGCCGTAATGGCAGTCAAAATCGCAGTCGGTGCGTGTGCTGGTGTGGAATAGAAACGCCAGATCCACGCCGTCCATGTATCCGCGGTGCATGAACTCGGTCTTGCCGCCGAGATAGTGGATCACGCCCGCGCGGCGCAGGCCGTCGCGGAAATCCAGCTCGATCAGCTCCTCCGCCGGGACGCACATCAGCCGGACCGACCCGCTCAGGCCGTCGAGCGCGCCCGGCTCCTTCAGCGCCAGCGCGATCCCGGCCATGGCCGCGCACTGCGCGTGGTGCCCGCAGGCATGGGCGCAGCCGTCCACCGCCTGCACATGGTTCGGCGCGCTCAGCGCATCCAGCTCCGCCATGATGAGCAGCTTCGGGCCGGGCCGTCCGGTCTCGATATCCGTGTAGAAGCCGGGGATATCCCCCGCCTTGACGAGCGTATAGCCCGCCTTTTCAAACACGTCCTGCATATACGCAGTCGTCTTCCACTCGCGGAAGCCCGTCTCCGGGTGCCGCCAGATATAGTCCTCCGCCGCGAGGATCTCCTCGCAGTGCTTGTCAATGAGTGTCTCATAGAGCTGGGTCTGCATGGCGTCGCCTCCTCATGATCTCATTTAAATCAGGCCGGAAGCGCAAAACTCCGCATTCCGGCCCTGGGTGTATCGCTCAGATCTCGAAGTATTCCTGCATCAGCCGCATCGACAGCTTCGCGCCGTTCGGCAGCTGATCGAGATCGATCTCCTCCTGCCGCGTATGGCAGCCGCGGCCCACCGCCGCGCTGACGCAGATGGCCGGGATCCCGGCCGCGAGCGGAATGTTGGCGTCGGTCGAGCTGGGGCCGTGGATCGACTCCGCGTCAAACAGCTCGCGCACGGCGCTGTCCGCGCGCGCAATGAGCGCATCCAGCTTTTCCTGCGGCACGTCGCCGCCGCACGGGCGGTCGCCGACCAGCGTTACCTCGACCTCCACGCCCATCGCGCGGTAGGCCTCGAACGTCTTTTCAAAGAACACGCGCATGGTCTCCAGGCACTCGCGGTCGTTCGAGCGGTACTCGCAGAGCATCGACGCCTCCTGCGCGATGGTGTTGACCGACGTCCCGCCCTCGATCACGCCGACATTGTAGGTCGTCTTGACGCCCTCCTTCTGCGGCACCTTCATGGTGTAGATGGTGTTGATGATGGAGGACAGGTAATAGATCGCGTTGCGGTTTCCAAACGCGCCGTAGCTGTGTCCGCCCTCGGTGCGGACGGTCACGCGGTAGCGGTGCGAGCCGACCGCGCTCGTCACGACGCGGCGCAGGTTCGTACCGTCGAAGGTGTAGAATTCGCGGATGCGGCTGCCGTAGTCCTGTACGATCCGGCGGCTGCCCTTCAGATTGCCGAGCCCCTCCTCACAGGAGTTCGCCACGAACAGCAGGCCGCATTTTGCCCGCAGCTTCCGCTGCACGAAGTAGCGCGCGCTGACCATCATCACGGCGAGATTTGCCGTATCGTCGCAGACGCCGGGCGCGTACATCTTCTTTTCATCCTCGCGGAAGGGCATCGGCTCGGTGTCCGGGAAGACCGTGTCGGTGTGCGCCATGAAGACGACCAGATCATTCTCGTCCGTCACCTGATACCGGCACACGACGTTCAGCGCCTCATCGATCTCCACGTCTTCAAAGCCATTGGCCCGGAACCACGCTTTGCAGTATTCCGCGCGCTTTTCCTCGTGGTGCGAGGGCGCGGGGATGGCGCACAGGTCCCGGATGATCCGCTTGATATCCTCGATATTTTCCGCAATATACGAAAGCATTTCCTTTGTCAGCATCATTTTTTCCCTCCGCTTTACAGCAGGACCGTTCCGGTCCCGTCGCTGCCGATCTTGATCTTCGTCCCATAGGGCAGGCTCATTTCCGCAAGCCGCTCCAGAATGCCGCTGTGCGCGTCCGGGGCGGGCCAGCCGCCGACCGAGCGCTTTTTCCCGAAGCCGAGCTCGACCGGCAGCAGCTTCAGCTTGCGGAGCTTTCCGTCCTCCGCCTCCCAGTACGGGACGATCGCCTCAAACATGACGCGGCTGTAATACAGGCCCTTTCGTCCGTGGTCCGAACGCTTTTCAAACATCTCGTCCAGTCCCTCGCTGCCGGTCATGCCCTGCTTTTCGAAGAAGCCCACCGGGGCCTTTTTCACGGTCTCCAGCTGGATGATGAAGTCGCCCAGCGAGTAGAAGATCGGGCAGCCCTTGTAAATTTCGATCGGGCGGAGCATATGCGGCCCCGTGCCGACGACGGCATGCGCGCCCGCGTCGATGCAGCGGTGCGCAAATTCCACGCAGAACTCCGCAGGCTCGCTCTTCACCGCGCCCGCGCACTCGTGCGAGTGGATGGAGACGATCACATAGTCGGCCATGAAGCGCGCCTCGCGGATCATTTTTTCCGTGCGGGCCATGTCGGTCTCGTTCACGCGGGTACGGATGCCCGGTTTGTCTGCGCGCGTGATGCGCATGGTTCCAAACTCCGCCGCGCCGTCGGGCAGCTCGGGGAGATAACCCTGCGAGCGTTCCAGCTCGCGGTCAGCGTTGAGGTCCAGCGCGGCCGCGATCTCGCGCAGCTGCGCGAGCTGCGCCTCCGGCAGCTCATACCGGGTGTCAAACCGGAGGCCGTTCAGGCCCGGACGCCCCGGCATAGTGCGCGTCTGCTCGCCCGCCATCGCGTCGGGATAGAACGTCGAGCACGCGCCGATCACGGCATAGCGCCCGCCGGGCGCGTCCAGATAGATGGGCGCTGCGGCCTCGGCCAGCGAACGGCCCGTGCCGCAGGTGGGCAGCCCCGCCGCCTGCAGGTATTCCAGCGTCTTCAGCAGTCCCGCGTGGGAATAGTCCATGGCATGGTTGTTCGCCGTGGTCAGCATGTTGAAGCCGAATTCCTTCACGCCGTCCAGCACGCGCGGCTCCGCGCAGAACCAGCTTCCGCCGGACAGCGCCGCGCCGTAGGTCTCAAAGTTGTGGATCGTCGTCTCCAGATTCAAAAACCGGAGCTCGCCCTGCGCGATAAAATCCCGCAGCGCTTCAAAGCCCTCATAGTGTCCCGGCAGCTGCCGGAAGATCATCGCGTCGCCCGCGGCGGTACATTTCATGACGGACATCTCCGTTTCCTCCCTTTTCTGCGCAGCTTTTTTATGGAAGTCGTCAGTTCTCCGCGTTTTCTTCGGTCTCGTCGTCCTCAAAGCGCAGCTCGTCGAGCCCTGCCGAGCGAAGCTGCACCTCCGGCTGCTCCTGCTGCGGGAGCGTCTGGTACAGTTCGCCCGCCGCATGCCCCTCCTCGCGGCGCATGACGCGCGCCTCGATGGCCGGATAGGTCAAATACGTCGTGATCGACGCGACGAACGAGAACATGATGAGCGCCGCGAAGATGAACGAATACGGCAGCAGTCCCACGCCGAGCCCGATCAGCAGCACAAACAGCAGCAGCGCCAGAAGGGTCTTGCCGATGTTGCCGAAGACCAGCGCCATGCTGTTTTTCAGCAGCGCGCCCAGCGGCAGATCGACCATTGCGAGCATGGGGAAGAAATAGAAGCTCACGCACAGCGTCAGCAGCACCACGCACGCGGCGAAGCCCGCCAGCAGGACAAAGACCTTGTTGACCTGCATCAGATTATAATAGAAGACCGTGCTCAGAACGAACAGCGCCATCACCGCCGCGATGGCCGCGCCGCCGCCGAGGCTTTTCCAGAAATCGCGCCGGAAGGCCTTCCAGTAGTCCGGCCACAGGAAGTGATTTTCGTCGCGCACCATCACCGACGTGATGCGGTGCATCGCCGTGAGCGCCGCCGGGATTGTGATGATGGGCACGCAGGAGAGCACGAACAGGAGATTCAGCTTCAGAAGCTCAAAAAACTCCCGCCAGAGCATGTCCATATAGCCCACAAAGCCGCGTTTTCTGATCGCGCTGCGTTCCAGATCCGGCCGGTCCCTGCGCGGCTCATACCATCTTCTCATTGCGCATCCTCCTTCCGGACGGGACGGCACAGATTGCGTTCGGTCTGTGCGTCAAACACCTGAATATTCCACGGGTCGACCCGCAGCGCGAGCGTATCGCCCGGCTGCACGCCGGAATGGTTCGTCAGAACAATCAGGAAGCGTACCTCGCCGCAGCGGAGCTGCACATGCAGTCCCGCGCCCATCGGCAGCACGTTCAGCGCCTCTGCCTGCAGCATCGGCTCGCTGCTTGTATCCAGCCGGAAATCCTCCGGCCGGACGCCGAGGATCACGCGCATGCCGTCCTCCGCGCCCTCCGTGTCCAAAGGCAGGCGCTGCGCGGGCAGCTCCAGCGTCTTCCCGAGCAGCCGGATGCTCCAGCCGGTCTCTCCGCGCCGCAGGTGCGAGGCGAAGAAGTTGATCTTCGGCGCGCCGACAAAGCCCGCCACATAGACCGAGTTCGGGTGGTCGTAGATCTCCTGCGGCGTGCCGGTCTGCACGATCCTGCCCATGTCCATGATCGCCAGCCGGTCGCCCATCTGCATGGCCTCGGCCTGATCGTGCGTCACATAGACGAACGTCGTTTTCAGCCGCTCATGCAGGCGGATGATCTGATCGCGCAGTTCTGTCCGCATTTTTGCGTCGAGGTTCGACAGCGGCTCGTCGAGCAGGAACACGACAGGCTCGCGCACCATCGCCCGCCCCAGCGCCACGCGCTGGCGCTGGCCGCCGGACAGCACGCGCGGGCGGCGGTTGAGCAGATAGTCGATATCGAGGATCTTTGCCGCCGCCTCCACGCGGCGCTTGATCTCCTCCTGCGGGAGCTTCATGCTCTTGAGCGGAAACGCCATGTTCTTATAGACCGTCAGATGCGGATAGAGCGCAAAGGACTGGAAGACCATCGCGACGTTGCGCTTCATCGGCTCGAGCGTGCTCACGTCCTCGCCGTCAAAGCGGAGCGTCCCCTCCGTCGGCTTTTCCAGCCCTGCGATCAGACGCAAAAGCGTGCTTTTTCCGCAGCCGGACGGCCCCAGCAGCACGATGAATTCGTGATCGGGTACCGTCAGGTCGACCTGCTTGAGCGCCTGCGTGCCGTTCGGATAGACCATGCTGACGCCGGAAAGTTGAATTTCAGCCATTTGATTCGCTCCTGTTTCATAAAGTTGCGCTGCCGCAGATCCTTTCACCCGCGGTCTCACTGCAATAACGATAGCACAGGCCCCCGCGAAACGCAACTGCGCCCGATGCGCTTCCTTTCGCTGTGCGGCGCGTGCGTCTCAAAAGCAGACCGGGCCTCATCGTACTGCAAGGTACGGCAAGGCCCGGTTCGTACAGAACGTCATTGCTCCGGCGTGCATTTCCGCGCGGCGGAAAACTCAGCCCTTGACCGCGCCCTGCGTAATGCCCTCGACGAACATCTTGTTCATGCACAGGAACAGGATGAGCATCGGCAGCATTGCAAGCATCGTGCCGGCCATCATGAGGTTATACTGGCTCGCGCCGGCGCCGCCGGAGGACTGCAGCTTCACGACCGCGACCACGAGGGTGGTGGCAGCCTGATCTCTGGCGAGCATCAGGTTCGGAAGCAGGTAGTTGTTCCACGAGGCACGGAACGTCATCAGCGCGACTGTCGCAAGGATCGGCTTGGACAGCGGCAGGATCACGCGCCACCAGGTGGAGAAGAAGGAACAGCCGTCGATCTTGGCCGCGTCATCCAGTTCCTTGCTGATGGTCTTGAGATAGCCCATCGTCAAAAAGAGGTTGCTCGCGCCCGCCGTTCCGAACTGGACCAGCGCCAGACCGGGCAGGTTGTTGAGGCCGAGCTTCGTGGTGATCCGCAGCAGCGGGAACATCGTGACCGTACCGGCGCCGATGAACATGGTGGCCATGAACAGCCAGTACAGGAACTTCTGACCGGGGAAATTGCCGCGCTGGAAACAGTAGGCCGACATCGACGTGAACAGCACCACCAGCACGACCGTCATCAGGGAGACCTTGATGGAGTTGATGGTATAGTCGGTGTAGGTCACCTTGCTGGCAATGCCCGTGCCGCTCATGCTCCAGACAGTCTTATAGTTGTCGAACGTGAAGGTCTTCGGGATCAGGTTGATACCGCCCGTGGCGATCTCCATGTTGGTCTTGAAGGAAGCGGAGACCGTGTACAGCAGCGGAATGACGGTCAAAATGACCATAAAGATCAAAAACAGATACAGAAAGAACTTCGCTCTGGCGCTCATTCGCATTGTCATCGCTTGCAGCCTCCTTTCTCAGTAAACGTCGCTGGACTTCTTGGTCGCACGCAGATAGATCAGCGTGACGATGCCCAGAATGACGGCTGTGACCACGGTCAGCGCCGCGCCGTAGCCGAAGTCAAGGCCGGATGCGCCGCCGTCGCCGAAGAATTTCTTATAGATGTAGGTCATCATGACCTCGGTCTTGCCGCTGGGCTTGCCGTTGGTCAGGGTGAGGACCAGATCCGTGACCTTGAGCGAGCCTAGGATCGCGTTCATCAGCACCATCTGCAAAACCGGGCCGAGCAGCGGGATCGTGATGGTCAGGAACTGGCGCGTATTGCTCGCGCCGTCGATGGACGCCGCCTCATACATTTCCGGTGGGATCGCCTGCAGACCCGTCATGAAGAACAGCATGTTGATGCCGAAGTTCTGCCAGATCGACGCGATCATCAGCATGATCATGGCCGATGTGCCGCCCGAGAACCATTTGACGCCCTCGCCGCCCAGCAGCCGGATCACGGAGTTGACGACGCCCTGGTTGTGGTTGAACAGGTAGGTGAACACAACACCGATGACCGCGACGGAAAGCATCGACGGCATGAAGAACACGGAGCGGAAAAAGTCGCGGCCGCGGATCTTCTTCGTCAGGATGAAGGCCAGCACGAGCGCCAGCGGGATCTCAACGAGCAGCTTGCCAATGGCGAACACAAAGGTGTTTCCGACTGACAGCCAGTATTTCGAGGACGTGCTGGAAAACACGCGTATAAAATTCTTGAGGCCCACGAACTTGACCGTGCCGAACCCCTTATAGCTGAACAGACACCAGCGCATGATCCACAGCAGTGGGATCACAACGAAGATGATCATGCCGAGCACGGTTCCGGCGATCATGAGATAGCTTTGTATCGTCGCCTTTGTTCCTAATCTTTCCCCTTTGTGCACGAAAAAACGCTCCTTTCGACCGACCGCGCGGCATGGCGCCGCGGAGGTGTCAAATTGTTAGTTCCATTTTACGTTGCGGACGGAGCGTGTGTCAAGTTTCGCGCAACGCAAACACTCGGATTTGACATTTTCCGAAAAAACAGGCTTCTGTTTTTGTTTAATTTGCATACGTATCTTCCCTTCCTTGCGGGAAAGTTCGCTGTTTTTCCCACGTTTTTTCCCCGGCACGGCGTCCGCCGCGCCTGTTCCGCTCAGTTTCCGCAGACTTTTTGCATGGATTTCCGCAAAAAGCCGGAAAACTTTTTTCTGTCTTGACACGTCCCGGGCACATTGCTATCATTGGAATTGAGACAGGGCGGCAGCGAAACGATCACGCGAAAGTTGCGTAGTTGTTGCGTTAATTCAGCCGCTGCACGGGAGGATATGATAGTTATGAGTCATTTTCAAATCGGCTGGGCAGAGTATTCTCTGACACCGGATAAAAAGGTATCTCTTGTCGGCCAGTTTGCCGAGCGCATTTCCGAGTACGTGGAAAAACCGCTGTGCGTGACCGCCATGGCCGTAAGCACCGACAGCGACCAGGCTGTCTTCTGCAGCTGCGACCTCGTCGGCGTTTCGTGGTCGCTGCGCGACGCCGTGCGCGAAAAGCTCGCCGGCAACACCGTGGGCCTTGACCCGATGAAGGTCATCATCTCCGCCATCCACACCCATACCGGCCCCGGCTATACGGGCCGCGGCAATTCCTCCGGCCGCTTCTCCAGCAATTCCAGCGGCTTCCGCGCCCTTCTGGAGTCTGAGCTTCCTGCCGGAAAGAAGTATGTGGAGAGTGCCAACGTCACCGCCAACCCCGAGATCGCGCAGGACGACGAGCTTCTGGAGTTCCTCTCCGGCCAGATCGCCAAGGCCGCGCTCGAAGCGTGGGCAAAGCGCGCCCCCGGCGGCTTCTCGAACGCGTTCGGCCGCGCTGTCGTCGGCATGTGCCGCCGCGTGTGCTATAATGACGGCTCCGCCCAGATGTGGGGCAACGCCGAGACCGCGAAGTTCACCGAGATCGAGGGCGGCAACGACTCCGGCATCGAGCTGATGTATGTCTTTAATGAGAAAAACGAGCTGACCGGCATCGTTGCGAACCTTGCGTGCCCGGCGCAGTGCGTCCAGCACCGGCTGTTCGTCTCCCCCGACTTCTGGGGCGAGGCCAAGATGCTCCTGCGCAAGCACTTCGGCGAGCACATCTTCCTGCTGCCGCAGTGCTCCGCCGCGGGCGACCAGTGCCCGGTCGACCTCGTCCGCTGGGTCGAGCCGGAAAGCGACGTGCACGATCCGAACCTCAAGCGCACCAACCCGCACAAGCGCAAGGCCGATCCGTCGATGTTCGACCTGTCCGGCATGCGCAAGGCCGGCAGGCGCATTGCAAACGAGATCATCGAGGTCTACAACGAGGGCCTCGACGCCCCGCAGACCGACCCCGAATTCGTCCATGAGGTCCATATGATGCAGCTGCCGCTGCGCCGCACGACCTTTGCCGAGGTCGCCGCCGCGCGCCGCCGCATCCATGACTATCTGGCCGAGAAGCCGGGCGACGTCGACTTCAACGACGCAGCCGCGCTGCAGGTCGACCTCGGCATCCTCCGCCGCGAGGAGCTGCAGGAAGTGATGGACATCCTCGACACCGAGTGCCACATCATCCGCCTCGGCACCATCGCCATCGCCTCCAACCCGTTTGAGCTCTTCCTCGACTACGGCAACCAGATCAAGGCGCGCTCCTACGCCGAGCAGACCTTCCTCATCCAGCTGGCCAACGGCACCGAGGGCTACCTGCCCACCGAGAAGGCCGAAAAGGGCGGCCACTACAGCGCGTTCCTCGCCTCCGGCCTCGTCGGCCACGCGGGCGGCGAGCAGCTCGTGCGCGAGACGCTCAAAAACATCAACAAGCTCTTTGCAGAATGATCTCCCGCGGCAGCGCCCACACGGCGCTGCCGCGGAAAACAGAAATAAAATAAGGAGGCTTTCCTATGTCCAAACTGAAATTCGGGTGGGCGGAGCAGTCCATCACGCCTGACAAGAAGGTATCTCTCGCCGGGCAGTTCGCCGAGCGCATCTCCGAATATGTCGAAAAACCGATCTGCGTGACGGCCCTCGCCATCAGCTCCGAGACCGACCAGGCCATCTTCTGCGCCTGCGATCTGGTCGACATCAGCTGGGGGCTGCGCGACGCCGTGCGCGCAAAGCTCGCCGGGAACGACGCAGGTCTTGACCCGATGAAGGTCATCATCTCCGCCACCCACGTCCATACGGGCCCCCGCTACGCCCACCGCGACGATTCCTCCAGCAAATTCACCGGCAACGCGACCAGCTTCCGCGCGCTGATCGAGTCTGAGCTGCCGCCCGATAAGAAGTATATCGAGAGCGCCAACATTTCCGCCAACCCCGACATCGCGCAGCCTGAGGAGACCTTCGAGTTCCTCGCCGAACAGATCAGCAAGGCCGCGCTGACGGCCTGGACCTCCCGCACCGAGGGCAGCTTTGTCAATGCCTTCGGCCGCGCGCCGGTCGGCATGTGCCGCCGCGTGTGCTATAACGACGGCTCTGCCCAGATGTGGGGCAACGCCGAGACCGCAAAGTTCACCGCGGTCGAGGGCGGCAATGACTCCGGCATCGAGCTTCTGTACATCTTCGGCGCGGACGGCGAGCTGACCGGCGTCGTGGCGAACCTCGCGTGCCCGGCGCAGTGCGTCCAGCACCGGCTGTTCGTCTCCCCCGACTTCTGGGGCGAGGCCAAGATGCTCCTGCGCAAGCATTTCGGCGACAAGCTCTTTATGCTTCCGCTCTGCTCCCCCGCCGGCGACCAGTGCCCGGTCGACCTTGTCCGCTGGGTCGAGCCGGAAAGCGACGTCAACGATCCGAACCTCAAGCGCACCAACCCGCACCCCAGAAAGGCCGATCCCTCCATGTTTGACCTCTCCGGCATGCGCAAGGCAGGCAAGCGCGTCGCAAATGAGATCATTGAGGTCTACAATGAAGGCCTCGACGCACCGCAGGCAGACCCCGAGCTCGTGCATGAGGTCCACAACATGCAGCTGCCGCTGCGCCGCACGACCTTTGCGGAGGTCGCCGCTGCGCGCCGCCGCATCCATGACTATCTGGCCGAAAAGCCGGGCGACGTCGATTTCAACGATGCAGCTGCGCTGCAGGTCGACCTCGGTATCCTCCGCCGTGAGGAGCTGCAGGAGAAGATGGACATTCTCGACACCGAGAGCCACATCCTGCGCCTCGGCACCGTCGCCTTCGCAACGAACCCGTTCGAGCTCTTCCTCGACTTCGGCAACCAGATCAAGGCGCGCTCGTATGCCGAGCAGACCTTCCTCGTCCAGCTCGCGGGCGGCTCTGAGGGGTATCTGCCCACCGAGAAGGCCGAAAAGGGCGGCCACTACAGCGCATTCATCGCCTCCGGCCTTGTCGGCCATGTGGGCGGCGAACAGCTCGTGCGCGAAACGCTCAAGAACATCAATCGCCTCTTCGCGGAGTGATCTCCGCTGCGGCCGCCGGATCTCCGGCGGCCGCTTGCTTTTCCGGCCGTTTTTCGCTCCGTTTGCGCGGTTTTCGGACGTCATATCGACGTTAGATATCTTGAATTTGTCGAAAATCCGCGGATTATCGCGGGTTTTTGACGTGTCAAGTGCAACGTGTTCGAAAGATGCGTTTCAAAGTTGCGTAGAATTTCCGCCGCATAAATTTCTATATTCTGGTTTTCCCCATATTTTGTATCAACTTTTTCGTTTTTGTTCCGTGCGGTAATCTGTTCGTTTTATCGTATTTCATAATTATTTTCACATGAAACAGCATTCTGCACAGTTTTTGCGCGTGTATGTTGTCCGGATTGTGCAAAACGCTCCGAAGCGATTGACGTGCCCCCGAAAAACTGCTAAACTTTGGGTAGCGAACAAAAAACAACAAGGAGGAAAAACAATGAAAAAACTTATCGCTCTGCTTCTGGCCGCGATCATGGTCCTCTCCCTTGCTGCATGTGCTTCCAGCCCTGCGGCGGATCAGCCGGCGAATGACCAGACCACGGCAGACACCACCACCACGGAAGAAACCAAGACCGAAGAAAAGACCGAAGACACCGCCGCTTCCGGCGACGTCGAAGTCGTCACCTACTACTGCTCCATCGGCGCTTACCTGAACACGCTGCAGGCTGAGGTCGCCAACTGGAACGAGACCACCGGTAAGGAAAAGGGCGTTGAGATCCAGATCATCTCGGACATCAACGACTACTCCAACAATGCCCGCGCTCTGATGCAGGGCGGCACGTTCTACGATCTGATCGATGCCGGTACCAACTCTGCCGACTGGATCGTCTCCGGCTGGGTCCAGGATCTGAACACCATCGACAACGCTGAGCTCAAGGAGCTCATCGCCGGCTACGAGCCCTACATCCAGAACGGCATCAACATCCAGCAGGACATTTTGGTTGCTCTTCCCCTGGAAGTTGTTCCCATCAAGTTTGCTGTCAACCTCGACCTGTTCGAGAAGAACGGTCTCGAGCTGCCGAAGACCTGGGAAGACGTTTATAACTGCGCCAAGGTCATCACCGAGAACGGCAACGGCGAAGAGTTCGGCTACGGCTGGTGCACCTGGACGGCCGGTATGATCCGCCGCGGCACCTTCAAGGTCTGCATGAACTCCACCGGCCGCGGCTGGTTCGATCCCAACACCGCTACCTATGACTTCTCCCAGTTCAAGCCCGTCCTCGAGATCGAGGCCAAGATGATGCAGGAAGGCCTGCTCCTCGGCGCTGACGACCTCGGCATCGACGAGATCCGCGCGCAGTTCGCCGCCGGCAAGGTCGGCATGTTCTATGCGCCTTCCTATGACTACGGCGTCTACACCAGCCAGTTCCCCGCAGAGTGCAACTGGACGGTCATCGATCCTCCCGCAATGGTCGACGAGACTCCCTACAAGGGCGTTTACCTCGACCGTGTCGGCTGCTCCATCACGGCTCCCGCCTATGAAGCTGCTTCCGATGCACACAAGCAGGCCATCATCGACGCGTTCATCTTCCTCAACAGCGACGAGCTGAACAGCAAGATCTACTCCGTCGGCGGCATGATCCCCTACAAGACCGAAGTTATCGAGAACACCGAGCTCAGCGCAGACCTCGGCCCGCAGTGGGCACAGTTCGGCGACATCAGCAACTACGCCAGCATGTCCCTGTATCCCGACTCCCTGCTCCCGCTGGAAGGCGAAAACTTCAATACCGTCCTTGACTCCTACCTGCGCGGCGACCTCGACGATCTCGACGCTGTCTGCGCCGATCTGGCCGAGCGCTACAACGCGGCTTACAAGGAGCTGAAGGAATCCGGCGACGTCGACCTGTCTCAGTACGAGTACGCTTACGACATCTCCAAATAATTCATTTCCCTTTTGTTGAATACATCCTTTACGAAAAGGAGGCCGCAGCTGCGGCCTCCTTTTTGCGTGTGCGCACGCCCAAAAGTCTCCCCTGAGAGGGGAGCCTTGGTGCAGGCGCGTCCCCATCATGCCTTCCCCTATGAGGGGAAGGTGGCACGGCGGAGCCGTGACGGATGAGGTGGAGGCACTTGCGTCTACGTGACGCTGTCCAGCCTTGGGTGCGGTTCTTCATCAAATCTTAATCTGTTTGCCGCTTGTTTGTTCATGGGATTTTGGATATGATGATAGCACAGAGAAGAAGACGGAGGAACACGCTATGCAGCATATTCTGGTCTGCGACGATGAGGAAGATATCGTTGCGGCTTTAAAAATTTATCTGGAAGCCGACGGCTACTGCGTCCACGCGGCCTATACCGGCGCGGACGCGCTGAAGATCGTGCGGGAGGAGCCGGTGCAGCTGGCGCTGATGGACATCATGATGCCCGGTATGGACGGGATCACGGCCATGGCGAAGCTGCGCGAGTTTTCCAACATTCCCGTCATCCTGCTCACAGCAAAATCCGAGGATTCAGACAAGATCCTGGGGCTGAGCGTGGGCGCGGACGACTACATCACAAAGCCCTTCAACCCCGTGGAGGTGCTGGCGCGGGTCAAGTCGCAGCTGCGCCGCTTCCTGCAGCTGGGCGCGGCGGTCAAGGCGCCGTCGGTCATCTCGGTCGGCGGGATCGAGCTGGACCACGACGCCAAGCGCGTCACGCTCGACGGCGAGCCGGTCGCGCTCACGCCGAAGGAATACGACATTCTCTACTATCTCATGCAGCACCCCGGCAAGGTCTATACGCCCGCGGAGCTCTACAGCGCTGTGTGGAACGAGGCCCCGGTCGGGATCGACAACACCGTGGCGGTACACATCCGCCATCTGCGCGAGAAGCTGGAGATCGACCCGTCCAACCCCCGCTACCTGAAGGTCGTCTGGGGTAAGGGCTACAAGCTGGAAGGAGACAGGCAATGAAACAGCTCTACGGAAAACTCTGGGTCAAATGCACGGCCATCGCGCTGCTGGTCGTGTTCGCAATTCTTTTTGCCGCATCTGCACTTGGTACCGCATATCTTTTCACTTACGGCGCCTACGCTGACGGCGGCGAGCAGGTGCGCCAGATCGCGGAAAACGAGATCCTCCAGCAGACGAACGGCGACGGCTGGACGGCGCTGCACGCCTGGGTCGACGACGACAAGATCACGTGCGACCTGCTCCGCGAGCGCTATGACCCGCTCGCCTCCAATATCTACTTCAAGCTCACCGACAAAGACACCGGCAAGATCCTGTTCAGCACAGGCGCTCTGAACAAAGACGATTATACCGGCAAGGCTTCCGCCTATTATCAGCAGGACATGACCGCTTCGCTGGACGACGGCAGCGAAGTCACGGCGGTCTATCAGGCCTACCTCAAAAGCCCGCTCGCCCCGCGCGACTCCGCGCTGTATATTATGACGTGGGTCGAACGGCTCATCAGTGCGCGCTATCTGCTGATCGTGCTGGCTGTGCTGCTTCTTGCGGTCTGCCTGTTCCTGTTCATTTTCCTCCTGTGCGCCATGGGACATAAGGAGGGCGTGGACGGCATCTACCAGTGCTGGCTCAACAGGATCCCGCTCGATCTGTTTGCTCTTCTGCTCATCTTCCTGTTCTACGCATGGGCTACGTTCGTCAGCGAAATCTGGTACATCAACGGCTGGTATTACATTCTCCTCATCTTCGGGACTGCCGCTCTGGCGCTGACGCTCATCCTGAGCGTTGCGGGGCGTGCAAAGGCACCGGGTTTTTTCAAAAACACGATCGTCTACATGGTCTTCGCGTGGATCTTCCGGGGGCTCGGGCGCATCCCGATGGTCTGGCGGACAATGCTGATCTGGGCAGGCTTCTGCTTCATCGATCTGCTTCTGATGTTTGACGGGAGTTCTGCGGCGGCGCTCTGGTGGCTGTTCTCCCGCGGCGTGCTGACCGTCGGGATCCTGTATGTGGCCTCCAGCCTGAAGCTCCTGCAGAAGGAAGGGCAGGCCATCGCCGACGGCCAGACCGATTACAAGGGCAAGCCCATTCCCCGCTGGCTGCCCGCGCTCAAAAAGCACGAGGAAAATCTGCAGAACATCCGCTCCGGTATCCAGAAGGCCGTCGACGAGCAGACACGCGCCGAGCGCATGAAGACAGAGCTCATCACCAACGTCTCCCACGACATCAAGACGCCGCTGACGTCCATCGTCAACTACGTCGATCTTCTGGAAAAGGAGGATATCCAGCCGGAAAAGGCGAAGGAATATGTAGACGTGCTGCACCGGCAGTCCGCGCGGCTCAAGAAGCTGACGGAGGATCTGGTCGAGGCGTCGAAGGCCTCGTCCGGCTGCCTGCCGGTGCATCTGGCGCGGACGGACGTGAACGTGCTGCTGAGCCAGCTGGCGGGCGATTATCTCGAAAAGCTCGAGGCCGCGCAGCTCGAGCCCGTGTTCCATCCCGCGCCCTCGCAGCCAAAGATCCAGGCGGACGGGCAGCTGCTGTCCCGGGTGCTGGGGAATCTGTTCTCGAACATCTGCAAATACGCCATGCCCGGCACGCGGGTATATTTTGAGAGCAGCGCAAATGCCGGGATCGTCACGATCACGTTCAAAAACATCTCCAAATACGAGCTGAACATCCCCGCGGAGGAGCTGATGGCCCGCTTTGTGCGCGGCGACCGCTCACGCCATACGGAGGGCAGCGGCCTCGGCCTGTCCATCGCGCAGAGCCTGACCGAGCTGCAGGGCGGCTCGTTCCGGCTGGAGATCGACGGCGATCTGTTCAAGGCCATCGTCTCCTTCCCGCAGGACGGCACACAGGAGCTGCACGCGTGAAGAAAAAGTGGATCTTGCTGCTGCTCCCCGCGGCTTTGCTGCTGCTCGTTCTGCTGCACGTACATTCTCTCGCGCGGCTCGCGCCGTCGGAGATCGGGCGGCAGGTCCCAGTCCTCATGTACCACGCGGTCGGCGACGACTGCTGGGGCGAGGAACACCTGTTCGTCCGGCCGGCGGAGCTGGAGCAGCAGCTGCAGTACCTGTCCGAGAATGGATATGAGACGATCTTTTTTGAGGATCTTGCGCACCTCGAGCGTTATGAAAAGCCGGTCATCCTGACGTTTGACGACGGATACGACGACAATTACACGCTGCTTCTGCCGCTGCTGCAGAAGTACCATATGAAAGCGACGATCTTCATGATCGCGGGCGACATCGGAGGGCCCCACAAGCTGACGCAGCCGCAGCTGCGCGAATTGACGCAGTCCGGTCTCGTCAGCATCCAGAGCCACGGCTGGAGCCACAAAAATATGGCGGACATGGGCTGGCCGGCGCTTGTCTGTGAGCTGCTGCGCAGCAAGCTCGCTTTGACCCTCGCCTGCGGGCGCGTCCCCACCGCCGTCTCTTACCCGAACGGCAAATGCACTGAGCGCACCCGCACCGCCGCCGGCTGGTTCTACGCCTACGGCGTGCGCACCTTCGACGGCACCTACCTGACCGGCACCGATCCCCTCCTCATCCCCCGCACCGCCATCCCCCGCGGCATGACACCAGAACAGTTCCAAGCTGCCTGCCAAGCAGAATAGCCCCCTCACAAAAAGGTGCAGCATGACGAAATCAGACTGCACCTTCTATTTGTGGCAGATATTCTACGGCAACTAGCCGCAAATTTGGACCCACCGTATCAGGCGGCGCGTACCAAGACGCCCGTGAGGTGAGTTTCGTGTGGAACGACAACCAAAAACTAGGATTTCACCTAAATTCAGAGGCAGAATGCACCCCGTACCCCCAAGCGCCCTTTTCTTCCATATCTTTTCCCGCGCAAGGGAAAAGATAGGGCCGCCGGAGGCGCGTCAGAAATGACCACGACGGAACGAAACCTTGCATGCAAGGCTTCTTATCCTCTGTGCTCGTTTCTTCCTTTCCAAACCGCAAACTGAATTTGCGGTTTGGGTTTTTCTATGCAAATTTGCGGCAACCTCTCAGTCGCGGCTTCGCCGAGCCAGCTCCCCTGGAAGGGGAGCCAAGGGGGGTGTGCACCGCCGGAGGTTCTCAGCATTGAGGGACAACCTCTCAGTCTGCTTCGCAGCCAGCATCCCTACCCCTTTTGTCCCTTCGGGGCATTTCCCCCTGATAGGGGGAATCGGCCCCTGGGAGGGGAGCCTTTGGGGTGCTCAGTGGGGAGGGGTGGGGTCGCCGGTGCCGGTGGTGAGGGTGTAGAGGCCGGAGAGGTAGGCCCAGGTGGTCTGGTCGATGGCTCCGGTCTGCGGCAGGCCGGAGAGCTTCTGCAGCCAGCGCACCGCGGCGACCGACGCCGCGTCGTGGACGCCCGTAGCACGGACGGCGGGCGCATTGACAAAAAACCGCCCCAGCGCCTGCAGCATCGCCTGCATGAGAAACAGGTGCGAATTCCGGCTGCCCGCGGGCAGCACCTGATTCGGCGTCCACCGGATGCGCACCGGCGCAGCCGGCAGCACGGCTGGGCTTTTTCTCGTGTAAACGGCGACGATCCGATCCCAGGTCGTGTTGTCCGTTTCTCCCGTGACGGGCAGCTCCTGCTGCCGCTGGAATTCCCGCACGGCCTGCACCGTGTTCGGGCCGTAGATCCCGTCCGGGACGAGGCGGACGAGCGTCTCGTCCGCGTGCGCGATCGTCCGCAGCATCGTCTGCAGACTCCGGATGGGCTGGCCGACGTATTGCTCCGCTGTCATCATGCCTGCTGCACCTCCATGTCCTGCATACCGCGCATAAGCGTCCGGCCGGGGAACTGCACGAAGCGCGTCGACGTTTCATGCTGCAGCAGAAACTGCATCCCGGCCAGATCCTCCGCGGTCTGCGCGTCCGGCATGCCGCTCGCGGGGCTGCCGGTCAGGCGCTGGAAGACCGCGAGACTCGCCTTTGTCTGCGCGTCGAGCTGTCCGGTCCGCTCCGGCGCGGGCAGAGCCGGGAAGGCCGCCGCCGCGGCGATGAGCTGCTCCTGCAGCCCGGCCTCCGTGTCATCGATGCGCGGCCGCGTGAAAGGAAACAGCGCCGCGTCGCCGAAGACGGTCTCCTCGATCCCTGCGAACTGCGAATAGATGCTGTCCCACGTCTCGCGCTCGACCGTGCTGGTCTGCGGCAGGCCGTAGGCCTGCTGGAACGAGAGTACGGCCTGCGTCGTGCTTTCGCCGAACACGCCGCTCACCGGCGGCTCCTGCACGGCGGAATTGAACTGCGAGATGACGGACAGCATATACTGCAGGTGCGTCACCTTCGCGCCCTGCTCGCCGGGAAGGATCTGTTCGGGATACTCCCACGAATAGCCGTAAAACGTCTGCCCCTGCGACTGCAGCTCCCCGAGCTTCAAAACTGCCGTATAGAGCATCACGATCGCGTACCAGGTCGCCCGGCCCACGATCCCGTCGACGGCCAGCGAGAAAATGGACTGGAAGGCCCGGACGGCATTCTCCGTCGCCTCGCCGAGGATGGCGTCGACCGGGACCTTCGGGATGGCCGGATAGTTCTGCGAGATGCGGTTGAGCGCGACCTGCAGGAACGACACGTTGACGCCGATATCGCCCCGCCGCACGGGGCTGCCGGGATAGGATTCCTGCAGATCCTGCACGGGCGCGTTCGTCACGATCTGCACATCCTCTCCATAATACCGCCGGAGGATCCGGACGGAATCCGCGCCTGCCTGCGCCAGCTCCTGCGAGCCCCACTGGCTGAGCCCGTCGCAGGTGGTGGTGACACCGTTGCAGAATTTGGCCGCCAGCGGCTCGACATAGCCCTGCCTGCGCAGATAATCGGTGAACAGCTCATCGACGAGCGCGGAGATGTTCTCATAGATGTTGCGGCCGTTGATGAATTTCTGGTCGATCGCGGTCGAGGACGTGATGTCGAAGGGATAGCCGCGGCTGCGGTAGTACTCCGTATAGACGCGGTTGAGCGCGAACGAGATGACGGCCAGCGCGTTGGCCCGCAGCGCGGCCGGTTCCCAGGTCGGGTAGACCTCGCTGGAAAGCACGTTTTTGACATAGTCGGAAAACGAGACCGTGACGTTTTCTGCGCTCGCGTCCGGCGCGCCGAGGTGGACCGTGATGGTTTCGGGGATGTACGGAACGATCGGGGCCATACGCTTACAGCTCCTGCGCGGGAATGTCGAATTCCTGCGTTTCGGCATAGTTCTCCGGCAGCGTCGGCGTCGGGATGAGCACGAGCTGCTGCAGCGTCTGCACGCCGGAGAAGACCTGCGCGCCGCGGACCAGCACCCGGCCGTAGCCCGTACGCTCCGTGCGCAGATCGACGAGCGCGTAGGGGACCTCCGCCGTCTGCCGTGTCTGGCTGTCGGACGCCGGGGGCGTGGGCAGCTCGAAGGGCTCGGTAAAGCCGTCGTAGTCGGACATGCGCACGGCCAGCAGCTCCTGCCCGCCATCCGGCAGCTTGCGCGAGATGGTGAGCGTCGCGCCCGCCACGGGGATCTGCGCGGCCGAGGTCACGATCTGCGCGATGATGCTTCCATATTCCTGCATAGTGCCGCCTCCTTTTTGAAGCTTTCAGGCATTAGTATATGCAGAAAGCGCCGCATCCGGTGCATGGGCAGCGCGCCGGATGCGGATACTAGATCCGGATGAATCTGAAAGGAGCGATGCAGCTTTATGAATATGTCCAAAAAGGAATATAACCGCTATGTGGCGCGGCTGGCGCAGAAGTCGCCGCTGGGAAAGGATCTGCTGAGGAGCTTTCTGGTCGGCGGCCTCATCTGCGTGATCGGCCAGCTGATCCTGAACGGCTTTACCGCGCTGGACCTTTCTGAGCAGGACGCTGCCGCGGCCACCTCGGTCAGTCTGGTGTTTTTGAGCGCCGTCCTGACGGGCCTGAGCGTCTATGACGATATCGCGAAATTCGCCGGGGCCGGGACGCTTGTGCCGATCACAGGCTTTGCCAACGCCGTCGTCTCGCCCGCGATCGAGTTCAAGGCCGAGGGCTTCGTCACCGGCATGGCCGCGAAAATGTTCATCATCGCCGGCCCCGTCATCGTCTACGGCACCGTCGCCAGCGTCCTCTACGGCCTGATCCTCGTGATTTTCGGCGGTTAGTCTTCCCTTCAGGCGAAAAGTGGGGTATAATCGAGGTGTCCCAAAGGCTCCCTTGTGTAAAGGGAGCTGTCAGCCGTAGGCTGACTGAGGGATTGTTTTCCCGCCGCCGCGGAAAAGGCTCCCCTCTCAGGGGCCGATTCCCCCTGTCAGGGGGAAATGTCCCGAAGGGACAAAAGGGGTAGGGATGCTGTCAGCCGTAGGCTGACTGAGAGGTTGCTGCAAATTTGGTACGACCTCTCCGTCTCGGCGTTCCGCCGAGCCACCTCCCCTGAAAGGGGAGGCTTTGGATTTTCGCACCGCCATGGCTTCCCCTATGAGGGGAAGCTGTCGCCGCAGGCGACTGATGAGGTGGACAACGTTTCGTCAACGCAGCTGTCTCCACCTCATCCGTCACGGCTCCCGCCGTGCCACCTTCCCCTCATAGGGGAAGGCTTTTCTTTCCCCACCTCCCCACACGCAAAAATCCCCCGCAGGTTGCACCCCAAAATAAAAAAATCGCCCTCCCATCCGGGAGGGCGTACTTGACATCTTCCAGAGATTTGCTATAATAGAGCTACCAAGGGCCCCTCGACAAGCGGTTTGGCCTCTGGTTTCGCGAGGGAATTTAGTTAAACTAAGAAACCGTCACTTGCCGGAGTGGCGGTTTCTGCCGTTTATGCGGATCGTGACCGTGAGTCCAAAGATATGGAACGTCAGTGTGATCGGCATAAGTACATCCCCCCTTTCGGAGAGGAGTAGGCCAAACCGCCCGTCGCTGTGTTGGGGCCCTGGGGTTTCTTTCGAAACCAGCTTTATTTTACCAATTCCGTCCGTATCTGTCAATTCAAAATCTCCAGCGCACAAAAAATCGCCCTCCCACCCGGGAGGGCGATCGTTTTTAATCTTCCAGCGCTTCATACAGCGGCCGGAGCTCTTCGAGCTTGGTGAGGCTGCAGGAGGCGTTCCAGGCCATGAAGCCGCCGGTGAAGCCCTGCTCGCGCAGGCCGCGGATCTCGTCGCCGATCTCCTGCACGCCGTATTCGTTGTACGGCGGCTGGATGGCGTTGTAGGTCTGGATCCAGGTGCGGTCGATGGCGGGCGACGGGGTCTCGGACTGGCGTTTGGCCGCCGATTCCGTCCAGTCGAGCAGCGTTTCATACGGGTGCTCCCACGGGCGGTAGGTCCCGTTGCGCGCAAAGTGGTCCGGATACGGCATGCCGGAGATGACGTCGACCACGTTGCTGACCGCGGGCCAGTACTGGCCGTAGGCCGTCACATAGTTGCTGCTGGCCTCGCCGAAGACGTCCGCGCCAACGTACACGCCGTACTCATGCAAAATATCCGTCGCGTACATCAAAAACCGCTGGATGGCCTGCGCCTTGGTCTCGCCGTATTCGTTGCGGAAGTCGATGGTGCCCGCTTCCTCGTATTTGTCTGTCCGGTCCGGGAAGCGGACGTAGTCGAACTGGATCTCGTTGAAGCCCATGGTCTCGACCGCGTCGATCGCCAGCGCGACCTTGTACTCCCACACGTAGCGGCAGAACGCGCTCGGCCAGTAGCTCGCATTTGCGACCATCAGCGGCTCGCCGTACTGATCCGCGATGGCGTATTCCGGATGATCCTGGCAGAAGAACGAATCGTTGAACACGGTCAGACGCCCGATGACGTAGAAGCCCGCGTCCTTGATCTTCTGAATGACCTGCTGGTATTCTTCGACCGTATTGTTCGCATATTGGTACGCCGTGGGGGAATATTCCTCGTACACGGGCGAGTTATAGCCGATGGACGTGCCGTCCATGATGTTGACGACGAAGGCGTTGATCTTCGTGGTCTTCGCGTATTCGATGTACTTGTCGATGTCCGCCAGCACCGCCGGGTCGCAGGTCAGATAGATGGCGTAGCAGGGGTTCGGCATCTTGTTGTCGGCAAAGTCGGCCTTTTCCCGCGGGAAATAGTCCAGACTCTCCGCGTCGCCGCCGCCGAGCCGATCGCCGCGCCCGGCGTGGATGGCGTAGACGCCGAAGCGGTCATAGACCTCGTTGGCTTCCTCCTCCGTCGTGGCGACGTACTGGCCGCTGATATATCCCGTCTCGCCCTGATACGAGACCTCGTACAGATCGACGACACCGTTCGTCGTGCCCTCATAGCCGAGCACCTGCAGCTGCGTCCCCTTCTCGAGCAGCGGGCCAAGCTCGATGGAGTCCTTCGCCAGCCTCAGATTCTGCGGCGTGCGCACGTAGACGACCTTTTCCGCGATCACCGCGTCCGGGTCCTGCGTCAGATTTTCCTCCGACACATACCCGCAGTCGAGCGTCGTGAAGTAGGTCAGGTAATACCGCACCCCGTCCCGCTCGACCGATTTGTCCGTGGAATACGTGATCTGCATCCCGCGCGCGACCGTGCCGGTCTGGCTCAGATCCTCGTCGTAATACGGCACCTGCGTCGTGATGGCGCAGATAAAGCCCGATTCATACCGCGGCGCGGCGTCCTGCGCCGTCTGCGGCTCGTCCGCCTGTTTGGGCGAAGCCCCGGCGATCACACAGACAAACAGGACGAGGGCGATCACGATCAGCACCGTGATCATCACACCCCAGCTGTGCTCGCGCACAAACTGCCCGAGCAGTTTCAGCCGCTGCGCCCGCTGCTTTCTGCGCGCCGCAGCCGGCATTCGCTTTTTCCTGCGTAATTTCATACTCTCTCCCGGATATCCGCACAGTGTACGGATACTGTTATAAAGATGGCCTTATTATACTACATTTTGCACAGGATTTCTACCTTTTTTGGAAGATCGTCCCTGTTTCGGCCGGATTTTTCCCGCTTTTTTCACGCTTTTTCCCTATTTTTCGAAAAAAATCTTCCTTTTTTCCGCCCTGTGTGGTACGATAGTGGCGATTTTCACCGGAACTTTCAGGAAGGAGCGCTTCGCATGCTCGCTGTTCTCGTCAATACGCTGGCCGTCCTGCTCGGCAGCACCGTCGGTCTTCTGGCCCGGAAAGGCATCCCGGAAAAGGTCTCCGGCGCGATCATGACCGCCATCTCCCTCTGCACGCTCTATGCCGGCGTCAGCGGTATGCTCAAGGGCGAAAATACGCTGGTGCTGATCGTCTCCATGGTCCTCGGCACTGCCGCGGGCACGCTTCTGGATCTCGACGGCGCGCTCGCCCGCCTGGGCAAGGCCATCGAGTCGCGCTTCCGCCGCACGGACGGAAAGGCCAGCGTGGCCGAGGGCTTTGTGACCGCGTCCTTGCTGTTCTGCATCGGCGCGATGACCTTCGTCGGCTGCATCAACGCGGGCCTCCGGCAGGACTATGAGCTGCTGTTCACCAAGTCGCTGCTGGACTGCATCTCCTCCTGCATGCTGTCCGTCACGCTCGGCATCGGCGTTCTGTGCTCGGCCGGGTTCGTCCTGGTCTTCCAGGGGGCGATCGTCCTGCTCGCGCAGGTCCTGGCCCCGGTCCTGTCCGACGCGGCCATCGCGGAGCTGACCTGCTGCGGCTCGGTCATGATCGTGGCCATCAGCCTCAACATGCTCGGCCTCACGAAGATCAAGACCGCTGATCTCCTGCCCGCCCTGCTCTTCGTCCCCCTCTTCACCTGGCTCTTCTCCTACCTCCCGCTCTGACGGCGGAAACCCCATAAACCAACGCCCCGCCGGATGGCTTCCATCCGGCGGGGCGTTTTCTTGATCTTCTCCCGTGCTCCTGCGCGCCCTTACCGCAGATACTGGATCGTGCCGAGGATGGCGAGGTGGAGGGGGTAGTAGAGGTAGAACAGCCATTTCATGACGCGGTTGATGCGCGGGTCCTTGCCGCGCAGGCCGTTATAGCGCGCGAGCACCGGCAGCGACAGCGCTACCGCCATCTGCAGAAGCCCATAGACCACGTCCAGCGCGAAGCAGTACACCGCCGCATACAGCGCCACGTAAAACAGCAGCCACCGCCCCTGCGCCTTCAGATCCCCGCGGTTCGTGCCGAACGCGAGCACGCAGAGGCTCGCGATGCAGCTCCAGTCGCTCAGGAAGCTCACCAGGCAGATCAATACGACCAGCAGCGTCTTTTTGAGCTGGCTGTAGCCCGGGTGATTCGCCACGCGCAGCATCACAAGGCCCCACGCCAGCGACCACATCACGCTCGTCTGGTTCAGGATCCCGCCGTAATAAAACGGGATAAACGACCGCGCGTCCACAAAGTCCTGCGACGCGAAGATGTACGCAAAGTGCGAGATCACCGCGAACACGAACAGCCGCAGTGTGTACCGGTTCAGATCCCGCGTGTGATAATAGCCCTCGGCGATAAAAAAGCACATGATGGGGCAGGTCATCCGCCCGATCAGATGCATGAGCAGCGCCAGCGGCGCCTTCGAATACCCCGGGAACACCAGCCACGCGATATGGTCGATCGTCATGGCGAGGATCGCCAGCAGCTTGATCTGGTTCGCGTCCATGGTCTTTTTCATAGCTCTCTCCGTTCTCAAACACCCGGACCTTTCGGCCCGGGTGCTGCTTTTCTTTTTTATTGTTCTTTCATGAGCTTGCGGCGGGCGAGGTTGATCGTGCCCTCCTGCATGGAGCTGATCCACTGCAGGCTCTTGCCGCAGCCGTTGGCGACGCAGGAATCGGCGTCGTCGGCGATGGAGCAGGCGATCTGCGTGCGCTCGGCGATGAGTTTGTCGAAGCCGTACAGCAGACTTCCGCCGCCCGTCAGCACGATGCCATTCTGCGCGATATCCGCCACGAGCTCCGGCGACGAATGCTCCAGCACGTCCAGCACCTCGTCGACGATCTGCCGCGCCGGGCGCTTGAAGGCCTCGAGCATCTCCATCGACGAGACCATCACCTCGTTCGGCAGGCCCGTCTTGGCGTCGCGGCCCTTGACGAGCATCGAGACCTCCTGCGGCCGCTCATACACGCAGCCGATAGTGATCTTGACCTCCTCCGCCGTGTTGAGGCCGATGAGCATCCCGTAGCGCTTGCGCATATACGCCGCCACCGCCTCGTCAAACGTGTCTCCCGCGACCTTGATGGAAGACGAGGTCGCAATGCCGTTCAGGCTCAAAACCGCGATATCCGTCGTGCCGCCGCCGATGTCGACGACCATATGCCCCTCCGGCCCGCTGATCGCCAGTTTCGCGCCGAGCGCGGCGGCGAACGGCTCTTCGATCAGGTAGACGCGGCGGGCGCCGGCCTCCATCGCGGCCTGGATGACCGCGCGCTCCTCCACCTCCGTGATGCCGGACGGGACGGAGACGACCACGCGGGGCTTGACGAGCGTGAAGCGATTGATCTTCTTGAGGAACTGCTCGAGCATCTTCTCCGTCATCTCATAGTCGGAGATCACGCCGTCGCGCAGCGGGCGCACGGCGACGATATTGCCGGGCGTCCGCCCGAGCATATTCCGCGCGGCGGAGCCGACCTGCAGCACCTTGCCGGTATTCTTGTCCACTGCCACGACCGACGGCTCGCGCAGGACGATGCCCCTGCCCTCTTCGTAGCAGAGCACGTTCGCCGTGCCGAGGTCGATGCCGATATCACGAATCAGTTTCATAGTCTTGTATCCTTCAGTCTTGTTTTCTCGGTGCGGCGAAGGCCGCATATACAACGTCCGACGCGCCCGCCGTGCGCAGCACGCGGCTGCACTCTGCGAGCGTCGCGCCGGTCGTCACGATATCGTCGATCAGCAGGACGCGCCTGCCGTCAAGTCTGGCGGCCCGTTCCGGCTCGTAGGCGCCGGAGACGTTTGCCCGCCGCCCGGCCGGATCAGCCATGGTCGACTGGGCGGGCGGATTGCGCGTCTTGCGCAGCAGGCGGACCGGCTCCAGGCCGAGCCGCTTTGCGATCTCGCGGCACAAAAGCTCCGACTGGTCATACCCGCGCGAGCGCCGCCGCCGGCGGCTGACCGGCGCCCAGGTGAGCGTGTCGAAGCGGCCCGCGAGCTTATCTTCGATCGTATGCGCCATCCACGCGCCGTAGACGGCCGCGTAATGCGCCGCGCCGCCGAATTTGAAGCGCAGGAATGACTCGCGCAGCGCGCCCTCATAGTAAAAGCTGACCGCGCCTGCCTCCGTGAACCGCACCTGCGGCGCGGCGCCGTCATACTCCGGAAGCGAGTCGAGGCAGCGCGGGCACACAGGCCCCTGCTTCTCCAGCAGCTTTCCGCAGATCACGCACTTCGGCGGGTACAGCAGATCCAGCAGCCACGCAAGCAGCTTCATGCGTTACGCCTTTCCCTCCAGCCGGAGCTTCAGCCCGCTGTAGCGCCGCTGGCGGCGGTCATTGCGGGTCATGGCGGCGACGACGTCTTCATTGCCGACGATGATCAGAAGCTCCCGCGCCCGCGTGATCGCCGTGTACAGAACGCTTCTGGTCAGCAGCATCTGCGGCCCGCCGCACAGGCAGAGCACGACCGCGCGGTATTCGCTGCCCTGGCTCTTGTGGACGGTCATGGCGTAGGCCGGTTCGAGCTCCGAGAGCATGTCGAAGCTGTATTCCGCCGTTTTTTCATCGAACTGGACGGTCATGGTCTCCTGCTGGAAATCGATCTGCGTGATGCAGCCGATATCGCCGTTGAAGATCCCGGTCCCCGCGCCGAGACCATCCGCCCGTTTCCACATTATATCATAGTTATTCCGGATTTGCATTACCCGATCGCCGATCCGGAAGGAAAAATCTCCGTGTTTTTTCTCTTTTTTCCCGTCCGCGGGCGGGTTGAGCACGGCCTGCAGCGCCAGATTCAGGGCCTTCGTGCCCGTCTCATGCTTCCGGCTGGGGCTGAGCACCTGAATGTCCGCGGGCGCGATGCCCATGTTTTTGGGCAGCCGCGTCTGGCAGAGCTCCTGGATGGTCCGCACCGCGGCGGCCGGATCGCGGCGGCGCAGGAAGAAAAAGTCCCGGTCCGTCGCCGTCAGCCGCGGCAGCTCGCCCTGGTTGACCGCGTGGGCGTTCATGACGATGAGGCTCTTCTGCGCCTGGCGGAAGATCTGTGTCAGCCGCACGGTCTGCACCATGCCGCTGCGGATGAGGTCCGAAAACACGTTCCCCGGCCCGACCGGCGGCAGCTGGTCCGGGTCGCCGACGAGAAGCAGTCGGCAGCCGGGCTTCAGCGCCTTCAGGAGAGACGCCATCAGCGGCAGGTCGACCATCGACGTCTCGTCCACGATCATCGCGTCGCAGCTGAGCGGCGCATCCTCATCGTGGTAAAAGGCCATCGCGCCCGTCTGCTCGTCAAACTGCGCCTCGAGAAGCCGGTGGATGGTCGAGGCCTCACGTCCCGTGACCTCCGAGAGCCGCTTGGCGGCCCGGCCGGTCGGCGCAGCGAGCTGCGTTTTGAGCTTCAGCTCGTCGAACAGCTGCAGAATGCCCGCCATGACCGTCGTCTTGCCCGTGCCGGGCCCGCCGGTCACGATCAGCAGCTGCTGCGCAGCCGCCGCACAGATGGCGGCAAGCTGCTCGGGCGCGTAGTCGATCTCCTGCCGGTCCTCGATCGTCTCCAGCAGCGCGTCCAGCCGCTTCGGTTCCGGCAGCTCCGCCTCCGCCATGCTGAGGATGCGGCGGCAGACATACGTCTCCGCCTCATACAGCTCCGGCAGATAGCAGGCCGTGAGCCCGGCAAGCTCGCTGCACATCATCCGCTCCTGCTCCTGCAGGCGCGCAAAGCCTGCGTCGATGGTCTCGCCGTCCAGCTCCAGCAGCGCGCAGGTGGCCGCGCGCAGCTTGTCCTGCGGGATAAAGGTATGCCCCGCGCCGAGGTTATACGAGAGCTCAAACAGGATCCCGGCCTCCACGCGCCGCTCATCGTCGGCGCTGACGCCGAGTGCGATGGCAAACGCATCGACCTGCGAAAAATCCGCGCTGTAATAGGGGTCCGTCAGCAGATACGGGTCATCCTGCAGCGCCTCCTGCGCCAGCTCCCCGTAAGCGCGGTAGAGCCGCACGGCGAGCTGCGCCGGCAGGTGGTACATGGTCAGAAACTCGATGAGCCGCCGGATGCCGGACTGGCGCTGGAAGCTCTCGGCCATCTCCTGCGCCTTTTTCTCTGTGATGCCGGGGATCTCGGTCAGGCGCATGGGGTCCTGCTCGAGCACGGTCAGGCTCTGGTCGCCGAAGCGGCCGACGATCTTCTCCGCCGTCCGCGGGCCGATGCCCTTGACGGCGCGGGAGGACAAAAAAGCCAGGATCTCGCTCGTCGTCTCCGGCATGAGGCGTTCGAGAAACTCCGCCTCAAACTGCTGGCCGAAACTCTGGTGGCGCGTCCACTTGCCGACGATCGCCAGCCGCTCGCCCACGACGCTCATGGGGATGGTCCCGACGACGGTGACCATCTCCCCCTGCTCCGTGCGGACCTTCAGCACGCAGTAGCCGTTTTCGGGGTTCTGATAGATGACCGCGAGCACGGTCCCCTGTATCATCTGCGATTCCTGTTCCATTCCATACTCTCCTGAAAAGGCTCCGATCTTTTATCCGGAGTCTCCATAGCATTCGCTGCAGGACACATACTCGACGCACGCGTAGGCCTGCGCCAGCTGCCGGGCCAGAGCCTCGGTCTCGGGCGTCTCTTCTCCGCCCACGAGCACGAGCCGGCCGGCGGCGAGGCCGCTTTCCCGCGCCCAGACGAACGCACGGACCTGCCGCTCGAGCTGCGGCTCGACCGGCCGCAGCCGGTAGACCGTGACGGCCTCGCGCCGCTGCGGCAGCACGCACCAGCCAAACAGCGCCCACCCGGCGGCAAACAAGCCTGCCGCGGCCAGCACCGTGCAGACGATCACCCAGAACATCCTGCATCCCCCCGCGGGTATCCTATGCCGCGGGGCCGAGATATGTGCCTATTCTACTATATCTCCCCGGCTTTTTCCAGAGCGTCGGCAAAAAAAGCGCCCGGCGTGAGCCGGGCGCTTTGCGCGTTATGGGGTTTTGGCGAAATTACTCGTCGATCTCGATGACGACGCCGGAACCAACGGTACGGCCGCCTTCACGGATAGCGAAGCGGAGGCCCTTCTCGATAGCGATCGGGGTGATCAGCTCAACCTTCATGTCGATGTTATCGCCAGGCATGCACATCTCAACGCCTTCGGGCAGGGAGATGATGCCGGTAACGTCAGTGGTTCTGAAGTAGAACTGCGGACGATAGTTGTTGAAGAACGGGGTGTGACGGCCGCCTTCGTCCTTGGACAGAACGTAGACCTGGCCAACGAACTTGGTGTGCGGATGGATGGAGCCGGGCTTGGACAGGACCTGGCCTCTTTCGATGGACTTCTTGTCGATGCCGCGGAGCAGAGCGCCGATGTTGTCGCCAGCCTCAGCGTAGTCCATGAGCTTGTGGAACATTTCGATATCGGTGACGACGGTGGACTTCTTCTCGTCTGCCAGGCCAACGATCTCGACGGGCTCGTTCTTCTTGATGACGCCACGCTCGACACGACCGGTAGCGACGGTGCCGCGGCCGGAGATGGTGAAGACGTCCTCGACCGGCATCAGGAAGGGCTGGTCAGCCTTGCGGTCCGGGGTCGGGATCCAGGTGTCAACAGCCTGCATGAGCTCTTCGATGCAAGCATACTCGGGAGCCTTCGGGTCGGTGGACTCGGAAGCCAGAG